>Ga0310786_10005464_pt1 | contig 17224 bp, 15 predicted proteins | sample AusTroGonzalo_MG_FD_203881 | JGI IMG/M metagenome (GOLD analysis project Ga0310786, IMG submission 203881) | Bovine rumen microbial communities from tropical cattle in Woodstock, Queensland, Australia - Gonzalo_03 (v2) (version 2) | ecosystem: Host-associated > Mammals > Digestive system >... | reverse complement strand
GACGAAAGAAGCGAAGCGTCAAACGATGCCTCGCCATCGACGCTCAAAGTCGTGCCGGAACCGCCGAGGAGGCCAAGGATAGACGAAAGAAGCGAAGCGTCAAACGATGCCTCGCCATCGACGCTCAGAGAGAGCCCCGATTCGGAATCCCCAAGCAGACCGAAGATGGACGAAAGAAGCCCAGAAGCATCGAACGACGCATCGCCATCGACGCTCAGAGAGAGCCCCGATTCGGAATCCCCAAGCAGCCCGAAGATGGACGAAAGAAGCGAAGCGTCAAACGATGCCTCGCCATCGACGCTCAAAGTCGTGCCGGAACCGCCGAGGAGGCCAAGGATAGACGAAAGAAGCGAAGCGTCAAACGATGCCTCGCCATCGACGCTCAAAGTCGTGCCGGAACCGCCGAGGAGGCCAAGGATAGACGAAAGAAGCCCAGAAGCATCGAACGACGCATCGCCATCGACGCTCAGAGAGAGCCCCGATTCGGAATCCCCAAGCAGACCGAAGATGGACGAAAGAAGCCCAGAAGCATCGAACGACGCATCGCCGTCGACGCTCAGAGAGAGCCCCGATTCGGAATCCCCAAGCAGACCGAAGATGGACGAAAGAAGCCCAGAAGCATCAAACGACGCATCGCCGTCGACGCTCAGAGAGAGCCCCGATTCGGAATCCCCAAGCAAACCGAAGATGGACGAAAGAAGCCCAGAAGCATCGAACGACGCATCGCCGTCGACGCTCAGAGAGAGCCCCGATTCGGAATCCCCAAGCAGACCGAAGATGGACGAAAGAAGCCCAGAAGCATCGAACGACGCATCGCCGTCAACGCTCAGAGAAAGACCGGCATCGCTCAGAAGCCCGAGGATGGTGTCAACGATGGAAAGATCCCCCATCTCACCCCAAGAATCGATGCCATCGACAAGGAACGTTTCGTCGCTGGCCCCCAGGCTGTAATCGTCGTCCTCGTAGCTGAAGACATAATCGTAGCCGTAGTCGTAGTCGCTGTAGTCGTAATACCCGTAGTCATCGAAGAGCCCGCCGAACAGGGATCCGAGACCGTCCAGAAGCCCGCCGAGCAGGCCGGAAGAACCGTCCACGCTCAAAGAACTCCCGCCGTAATAGTCCGAATCGTCGATCAGGCCGAAAATGGTATCCACCACGGAAAAACTGTCCCCGCCGAGGAGGGAATCAAGACCGTCCACGACCAGGTCATCGCTGTAGCCGTAGTCATAGCTGTAATCATAGCCGTAACCATAGTCGTAGTCGTCGTAGTACCCGTAGTCATCGAAGAGCCCGCCGAACAGGGATCCGAGACCATCCAGGAGACCTCCGAGCAGGCCGGAAGAGCCGTCCACGCTCAAATCAAATAGCGAATAATCGTATCCATCATCGTACAGGTAACTCGAACTCATAACGGCCTCACTTTCCTCCGCAGGAATGGAACTCGTTGAAGTTGATTAATCTTTAATATTACAAAGCAAACTATAGCATGCTTTTTTACAATGTCAAGAAAAAACGGAATAAAAAAGAAACATTTTTGCTTTTTTTCTTTGACAAAGATATGGAAACGCGCCCGTAAGAATCGCCAGTCCAGGAAATGCTTGAACCGGCGTTTCGTTTCAGGATATCCGGGCAAACGGCAATCGCCGCCGTGCGGGCCGGTCAGGCGAAAAGCCACGTGGAAAGATAGCGTTCCCCCGTGTCCGGCAGGATCACGACGATACGCTTGTCCGCGTATTCGCGGTCGCGGGCAAGTTTCAGCGCGGCGTACAATGCTGCGCCGCCGGAAATGCCGATCAGGATCCCCTCCTCGCGGGCACAGCGCCGCGCGGTCTCTCCAGCGTCTTCCGCCGAAACGGCCATCACGCGGTCGAAAAGTTTCACGTCCGTGACCTCCGGGACAAATCCTGCGCCGATCCCCTGGAGTTTGTGCGGACCGGGCTTCCCGCCGGAAAGGACCGCCGACGTATCGGGCTCGACGGCGATGATCTTCAGTGCGGGGTTGTGTTCCCGCAGGACGCGCCCTGCCCCGGTCAGCGTGCCCCCCGTGCCGACTCCGGCCACCAGCGCATCCACTTTGCCGTCCGTATCGCGCCAGATCTCCTCCGCCGTGGCGAGGTGGGCGGCGGGGTTGGCAGGATTACTGAACTGCTGCGGGATGAACGAGCCGGGCATGGCCGCATGGAGTTCCTCAGCCCGCCTGATCGCCCCTGCCATGCCGTCTATGCCCGGTGTGAGCTCGATTTGAACACCGTACGCCGCGGCCAGACGGCGTCGTTCCATGCTCATGGTATCCGGCATGGTCAGGATCAGCTTGTACCCGAGCACGGCGGCGGCGATGGCGAGCCCGATCCCGGTGTTGCCGGAGGTCGGTTCGATGATGGTGGCGCCCCGCTTCAGGATCCCCTTCTTTTCCGCGTCCAGGATCATGGCAATACCGATACGGTCCTTGCTGCTGCCGCCGGGGTTGAACGATTCGATCTTGGCCACGACTTCCGCGGAGCCTGAGTTCATGCGATTGATGCGTACAAGCGGGGTATTTCCGATTCTTTCGAGGATATTGCCTGCGATGGATTCCATGAGGAGGAGCCTTTCCTTGTTGAAGCGCCGGAGAACCCGGCGAAAATGTTTGTTCGTTTTGTTTCTCTCAAGATACACCGCATCGGGGCTTCTTTCAAGCAGGTTTTGTATTTTGCCACCCGATATTTCCGGGCGATTCCTTGACAAAAGCGCGAAAGAGGTGTATCGTACGCCACGGCATCTTCTGCCCGTCTCGCAGGAACCCTTTTTCCGAAAGGAACGCAATATGAACAAAAAAGACTTTCGCATCGCCATTTTCGACACCAAGCCCTACGACCGCGCTTTTTTCGAGGAGGAGAACAGCAAGTACGGCTTCGATATTACATATTTCGAAGCGAAACTCCGCCCCCGCACAGTCGGAGTCACAGCCGGATTCGACGCTGTCTGCGCGTTCGTGAACGACGAGCTGGACGCATACGTCATGGAGAATCTCCACAAGAACGGCGTGAAGATCGTGGCCATGCGCTGCGCCGGATACAACAACGTGAACTTGAAGGCCGCGTGCGAATTCGGCATCCCGGTCGTGCGCGTTCCGCAGTATTCGCCCTACGCCGTCGCGGAATACGCTCTCGCGCTCCTCATGACGCTGAACCGGAAGATCCACCGCGCCTACAACCGCGTCCGCGAAGGCAATTTCTCCATCAACGGCCTCATGGGGTTCGACCTCCGCGGCAAGACCATCGGCGTGATCGGCACGGGCAAGATCGGGCGCACCTTCATCGGTCTGCTCCGAGGCTTCGGCATGCGCGTGCTGGCCTACGACCTGTTCCCGAATCCCGACGCTTCGCGCGAGCTCGATTTCGAGTACGTCCCCCTTGAGACCCTCTTCCGGGAAAGCGACATCATCTCGCTGCACTGCCCGCTCACCCCGGAGAACACGCACATGATCAATGCCGAAACCATCGCGACCATGAAGAAGGGAATCGTCCTCATCAACACCAGCCGCGGCCGCCTTATCGACAGCGCCGCGCTCGTAAACGGCCTCAAGAGCAGGCAGATCGGAGCCGCCGGACTCGACGTCTACGAAGAGGAGACCGACTATTTCTTCGAGGACCGTTCCGACATGGCCGTGCTTGATGACATCCTCGCGCGGCTCATGACCTTCCCGAACGTCATCGTTTCCTCGCATCAGGCGTTCTTCACCGCCGAAGCGGAACGCAACATCGCGGAAACGACCATGCACAGTTTCGACGATTTCGCGAACGGCAGGAAACTCGAAGATGCGATCTGTCTGAGCTGCGGCGGCATCAAGCAGTGCCCGGGCAAGAAATCCGGCGAACGCTGCGCCCCCTCCCCCGCGATGAAGATCGCCTCGAAACAGTAAGCAAGACTCGCCCGCTGCAAAAAACAAGAGGCGAAAACCGCGGCAAAACAAAGCCTCCGGAGCCGTCAGAGCGCCGAAGGCTTCATTGTCAGAGGGATTCGGATTTCCGCCTCATTTCACATCAGGAAGGGTGGCGAAGCTCTTCTCCAGTTCGGCGTCGGTCGGGATGTAGTCACCCATCTCGCCGTCGTTGAACTTCTGGTACGCGACCATATCGAAGTAGCCGGTCCCGGTCAGACCGAACACGATCGTCTTCGCTTCGCCGGTCTCACGGCATTTCTCCGCCTCGTCGATGGCGACGCGGATGGCGTGGCTGCTTTCCGGCGCCGGCAGGATGCCTTCGGTACGTGCGAACATTTCCGCGGCGGCGAACACCGAGGTCTGCTCCACGGAAACGGCTTCCATGAACCCGTCGTGATAGAGCTGGGACAGAATGGAGCTCATGCCGTGGTAGCGCAGGCCGCCCGCGTGGTTTGCGGACGGGATGAAGCCGCAGCCGAGCGTGTACATCTTCGCCAGCGGGCAGATCTTGCCCGTGTCGCAGAAGTCGTACGCGAATTTGCCTCGGGTGAAGCTCGGGCAGGACGCAGGCTCGACCGCAACGATGCGGTAGTCGGCCTCGCCGCGGAGCTTCTCGCCCATGAACGGGGAAATCAGGCCGCCGAGATTGGATCCTCCGCCCGCGCAGCCGATGATGATGTCCGGCTTGATGCCGTATTTATTCAGCGCGGTGCGCGTTTCCAGTCCGATGATGCTCTGATGGAGCAGCACCTGGGAAAGGACGGAGCCGAGCACATAACGGTAGCCTTCCTGCGAAACGGCGGCTTCCACGGCCTCGGAAATCGCGCAGCCCAGGCTGCCCGTTGTGCCGGGAAACTGCTCCAGGATGCGGCGTCCGGCTTCGGTCGTATTCGAAGGCGACGGCGTAACGGACGCGCCGTAGGTGCGCATGACCTCGCGGCGGAACGGTTTCTGCTCGTAGGAGCATTTCACCATGTAGACCTGGCAGTCGAGGTCGAAGAACGCGCACGCCATGGAAAGCGCGGTGCCCCACTGCCCTGCCCCCGTCTCGGTCGTGACGCCCTTCAGTCCCTGCTTCTTCGCGTAATAAGCCTGCGCGATGGCGGAGTTCAGCTTGTGACTGCCGGACGTATTGTTGCCCTCGAACTTGTAGTAGATCTTCGCGGGCGTCTTCAGAGCCTTTTCCAGGAAGTACGCCCGGACCAGCGGCGACGGACGGTACATCTTGTAGAAATCGTACACTTCATCCGGGATCGGGATCTCCGCGGTCGTATCGTCGAGTTCCTGCTTCACCAGCTCGTCGCAGAACACATGTCCAAGCTCTTCGGCGGTCACCGGCCGGTTCGTACCGGGATTCAGCAGCGGCGCGGGCTTGTTCTTCATGTCGGCGCGGACATTGTACCACGCCTTCGGCAGTTCGTTCTCGGAAAGATAGATTTTGTACGGGATGCGGTCGCAGCCTGCGGCGGTCACTTGTTGCATGGTTCTGTACTCCTGGAAATGGCAGCCTCGTTTTTTCTCCTGGCTGCCGGGGTTAAAAAAAAGACGGACCAAACGCTCTGTTCGATCCGCCTTGACCTGCGATTGTTTTTTGAAAAAAAACGACGTCAAAAAGCCCGGTCCTGACGGATTCACCGCCGGCACCAGCGCCAATCAAAAAAGCTTTTGAACGTGTTCTTATTCATAATGCAAATACTATAATACCTGTTTCAGCGGTTGTCAAGCCATTATTCGCAAAAAACACGGTGGAGTAATTCCGCGCCTTCCTGCAAACGGAAACGAAAAAGCCGTGCACGGTGAAAATGCTGTGCACGGCCGAATGGCATTCCGGCGGAAGTACCGCCGGGGCCTGAAGGATACGGGGCTTATTCCAGGGGCTCCGTGATGCCTTCCTTGGTCTGGGTGACGGCCTTGATGGTGCCGTCTTCGTTGAAGAAGAGCTCGTCGACGCAGACGGAACGGCGGAGGCTCTGGCCCTTCATGCCTTCGCGGTCAAGCTTGCCGTTGTGGTAGAAGAGATAGGTGTGACCCTTGTAGTCGACCACGCCGGGGTGAATGGTGAAACTGTTCTGCGGGGAACCGGTCACCTGGCCGCGATAGGTCCAGGGGCCGCGCAGGTTTTCGGCGGTGGAGTAGTTGATGCACTCGCCGCCACCGCCGCCGAAACCGGCGTAGATGTTGTAGTAGAGGCCGTTGCGCTTATAGAGCCACGGACCCTCGATGTATCCCTGAAGATGCAGATCGGTGATTTCACCGTCGATCTCGGTCATATTGTCTTTCAGTTTCGCGATGTAGGAGGTCTGGCCCCACGCGAGCCAGGCAGTGCCGTCATCGTCGATGAGCACGGTCGGGTCAATGTCGTTCCAGCCGCGGCCGGGGGTGTCGCTGTCGACCACCAGCGGCTTCGGATGCGGCACGAACGGGCCGACCGGGGTGTCGCCGATGGCGACGCCGATGCACTGGCCGCCTTCCGGCGTATTGTAGGTCACGTACCAGTAGAACTTGTCACCCTTCTGGATGCACTGGGCCGCCCAGGCGATGCCCTTCTTGCCGTTCGGGAAGTCTTCCGGACGGAGCTTGATGCCGTGGCTGCGCCAGTGGACCATGTCGGTCGTGGAGTAAACGCGCCAGTCGGCGATGTTGTAGTCGCCGGGGAGACCGAGTTTCTCGCCGTCCTTGTAAATATCTTCGCCCGTGTAGACGTACAGGCGGTCGCCGACCACCAGCGGGGCCGGGTCGCACGTCCAGGCGTCCGTGAAGATCGGGTTGCCGTTGGGCTCCAGGTCGACGCCGTCGTAGACGACGCTTTCGGAGGAGGACTGGCAGGCCGCGAGCGAGAGGGCGGCGATGCAGCCGAGGATGAGATGTTTTGCGTTCATGTGTTGACCTTTCGGTTAGGGTGTTATGGATAGAAATCCGGTTTGGCTGAAGACATGGTCTCGAGGCGGATTCGAGCTGAGAGGAATCCGATTCTCCCATAATGTAGCGTACCGTGAAACGTTTTTCAAGCAAAAAACAGCGCAGAAACGACCGATTTGCCCGTTCCCGCGTTTTTTCAGCGTTAGATAACGTTCAAAAACGATAAAAGCAAAGATAAAGAGCCGCACACCATACGGGATGATGTGCGGCCGGAAGATACCGGATTCGGGCGAATCCGGAGAGAATGCCTTGAGATGTTACTTCAGGGGTTCCGTGATGCCTTCCTTGGTCTGAACAACGGCCTTGATCGTGCCGTCTTCGTTGAAGAAGAGCTCGTCAACGCAGACGGAACGGCGGAGGCTCTGGCCGGTCTGGCCGTCGCGGTCAAGTTTGCCGTTGTGGTAGAAGAGGTAGGTGTGACCCTTGAAATCGACTACGCCGGGATGAATGGTGAAGCTGTTCTCGGCGGAACCGGTGACCTGGCCGCGGAAGGTCCAGGGGCCGGTGATCTTTTCAGCGGTGGAGTAGTTGATGCTCTCACCGAAACCGCCGCCACCGCCGCCGGCAGGACGATTGCCGCCCGCAGGACGATTGCCGCCCGCAGGACGATTGCCGCCAGCACCGGCACCAGCGCCGGAAGCGCCGGCAGGACGATTGCCGCCCGCAGGTGCAGCGCCACCGGCAGGTGCAGCGCCACCGGGAGCTCCGCCGCCGAAGCCGCCGAAGCCGCCGAAGCCGCCACCGAAACCACCCATGCCGCCGCCGAAGCCGCCCATGCCACCGGCAGGAGCACCACCGGCAGGTGCAGCGCCACCGGCACCGGGAGCACCGGCAGGACGATTACCACCGGCAGGAGCGCCACCGGCAGGTGCAGCGCCACCGGGAGCTCCGCCGCCGAAGCCGCCGAAGCCGCCCATGCCGCCGCCGAAGCCACCCATGCCGCCGCCGAAGCCACCCATGCCGCCGCCGAAGCCGCCCATGCCACCGGCAGGTGCACCACCGGCAGGTGCAGCGCCACCGGCACCGGGAGCACCGGCAGGACGGTTCGCGCCGCCACCGGGGCCGCCGGCAGGACGATTGCCGCCGCCGAAGCCGCCGAAGCCGCCCATGCCGCCGCCACCGAAACCGCCGAAGCCGGCATAAATGTTATAGTAGAGACCGTTGCGCTTGTAGAGCCACGGACCTTCGATGTAGCTCTGGAGGCCGAGGTTGATGATCTCGCCGTCGATCTCGCACATATTGTCTTTCAGCTTGGCGAGGTAGGAGGTCTGGCCCCAGGCGAGCCACGCAGTGCCGTCATCGTCGATCAAGACGGTCGGGTCGATGTCGTTGCCGGTGGTCATGTCGTCGGTGATGACCGGCTTTTCAACGGGCTTGAACGGGCCGATGGGGGAATCCGCGATGGCAACGCCGATGGAGTTGCCCTGGCCGTTTTTGTTGCCGTAGGTCACATACCAGTAGAACTTGTCGCCCTTCTGGACGACCTGAGCAGCCCATGCAACGCCGGCACGGCCGTTCGGGAACTGTTCCGGCTTCAGCAGCACGCCGTGGCTGGTCCAGTGGACCATGTCGGTCGTGGAGTAGCAGCGCCACGCGGCGATATTGTAGTTGCCGGGGAGGCCGTTCTGCTCGCCGTCCTTGTAGATGTCTTCGCCTGTGTAGACGAACAGACGGTCGCCGACCACCAGCGGAGCCGGGTCGCACGTCCAGGCATCCGTGAAGATCGGGTTGCCAGACGGTTCCAGAGCGGTGCCGGGATAGTCTTTGCTGTCAGCAGCAGCCTGAACCGAGCCCAGCATGGCCAGGGCGGAGATCAAGCCTACGAGGAGGAATGTTTTTTTGTTCATGGTTTCAACCTTTGGTTTGTTTATGGTTGGGGATGAAAGAGGCGTTTTGAGTTCAAAATCAGGAATTGTGATTCACTTCCTCCCATAATTTAGACCCATAAAAGTTTTTGTCAAGCTGTTTTGCGCGGAAAACGAGTATTTTTCGGACAAAAAACGTTTCTAACGTTAATCGAGGCATAATAACGCTCGAAAACGAGGACAGAATTCCCCCTTTGCGGACAATGCCGCACTGACGGGACAAGTTCGGGAATAACGATCAGGGCCTTGTCTCGACCGGGGAATCCGTATCCGGGACGGACAGGAATTCCGCCTTCACGAACGTCTTGTAAACGGTCTTTTCCTTGTCGCGGACGTCGGAATAAGTGATCGTATTCTTCATGGTCGCCAGCGAAGAATCACTGTTGTCGGAGACGTTCCACTGCGGCGCTCCGGTATTGTTGATCTGATCGCGGCGCGCTTCGCCGTCCGGGATCTTCTCCATGTAAACGATGCGGATGCCGTTCGCGCCCTCCCGACGCGCCGCCTTCTGCAGGGTCTCCCGGATATCCTTGGCCGTGAGCGACGACCGGGCGGTGTATTCCGCCGTGCCGAGCGTCTGCACGCCGGGCATTTTCTCAAGCTCCGTGGCCAGGTAGAACTTCACCGGAACGTCCGAGGGAAGCGCAGGCAGGGATTCCCCTTCGTATTCGACACCCGCGCAAGCGGCCAGGAGAAGGCAGGCCGCGGCGGCCGCCGGAAGCAGAAAACGGTTCTTCATTCGGAGAGTTCCTTTCGGGAAAACATGGTTGGCATGTGCATGAATGGTATCAATATACACGGGCGAAACGGGATTTTCAAGTTGCCGGACGGTGTTTTTATGGCAAAATAGCGTCCGCCTGCGGACGCGTCAGTCGCGGAAAAGATCCAGGTTGAGTTTTGCGATGAACTCTTCCAGCCTGTCTTCCGTCCCGATCACCATCTTCGGACATTTCAGGCGCAGCAGACGCACGAAAAGCCCGTCCGAGGTCTTCACGATGCACCGCCCCTGCGAATCGAAAACGGACGTGTTCCCGTATCCGCAGCTCGGCGAACGGGACTTGAAGAGGAATGCGGCGACGCCGCGCCGCAGGAGCTGTTCGATCTTGACGCCCGCCCATTCCTCCATCTTTCTTGTCATGTCCTCTTCGGTCGCGATGACCTTCAGCCTCGTGCCGCCCGGAGTGCGTTCCAGACGCATCGCCGGACGCGGGATCTCAAGTCCGCACTCCACCTCGGGGCAAACGGGCACGAAATCGACTTTATTGAGAAGTTGTTCGACAATGCGGCGGTCGAGTTTGTCCGTGCCGTCGTAACGGTACTTCATCCCCAGCAGGCACGCGCTGACGCCGATCTTGAGTTTCTTCAATGGCATGGCCGACGGTCCTTTCTCTTTCCCGCCTCACGGTTCCGTCGAAAACGAATGCCGGAGCCTGCATGCACCGCAGTCGAACGACTGCGCGGCGCAATGCGTTTTGTACAGATGGATCAACCCCTGCTGGGCGGCGGCGCTCTTCACGGCATTCTTCCGTCCCGGCAGGCACAGTGACCGCATCCGGCGTTCCACATGGTTGCTCTGAAGCGGCGGCAGGGTGCGGAACAGCTCGAAAATCCGGGCTTCCAGCGCATCGTCCCCCGTCAGTTTCGCGTAAGCCGCCAGCACGGGCAGGACCACGTCCGCCAGCAGCGATTCCACGCGGGGACGCCCGAAGAGCGAGGCATGATGTTTCAACTCGGCGGATCGGAACGACGTGTGCGCATCCCAGAACGCCTCTCCGCCGGACAGGCGCTCCCCGAGCGTTTCCAGTACCAGTTCCACGCTCCCGCGTTTCAAAATCCCGGCGAGCTGGCCGCACGGATCGGGCAGGAACGTCCGCCCGACCGCGCCGAGCATCGCCATGCGGCGTTCCGGGCTGTTCAGCGGACGGCATGTGCGCTTGAAGAAGAGCCCTGCCCCGCAGTTTTTGCGGAGCGGCCACCATTCGTCCCATAGTGCGGACACGAGCGCGCGGCCGTCACCGGTCAGGCGTCTGTCGGCGGCCGGGTCCGGCAGAAGGCCGGATTCGCCCCACGCCAGCGCCTCGAAATGCGCCGTCAGCTCGTCTTCCTCGTATTCGCGCAGACGTTCTGCGAGCACACGGAACGTCTCGCGGTTGTCCGGCACGCCGAGCTGTTCGGCGGCGGCGGAGAGAAACGCCTTCGTCGTTCCGCAGGCGATCATCACGCGCAGACGTTCGGCGGCGCGGATCCGAAGCCGGTCAACTCCGGCGTCGCCCAGAAACTTTTCCAGTTCGTCCGCGGACATCTTCGCGAAGAATCCGGCACAGGCGGCTGCGGAAAGGTCCGCCGGGAAACCCGATTCGTCTTCCGTCCGGTCGGGCAGGACCAGTACGGCCGCGGACGGCAGGAACGCCACGTTGCCGGGCGAAGTGTCGTCCACCCGCACCACATGCAGGATGACGTTTCCGTACATCGGGTCGCCGCCGTGCCCGTGGGCGATCCAGTCGCTGGTCTTCCCGTGGATCTCCACATCCCCGCTGCGACGCACCCCGTTCAGCTCCAGCTTCGCGTTCCGGAAATCCGGTCCCGGCATCCGGTTCCAGGTCCCGGTCGAAAGGACTCGCACCGTGCCGCCGTTCGCGAGCTTGAACTCCGTGCCGCCCCTCACGCCCGACCACTGTTTCTGGATGGCCAGTTCGGGTTCGCGGGGACGTTCGGCGGCGGATTCCGTCTTCGCCATGTCTGTTTTCGGTTTCATTGCGGGGGAGATTCCGTTCGGTTGCGTTCGATCATCGAGGAAATAGTTTCGCTTAATGTACATGCTCTTCTCAGCTTTTGCAAGGGGAGGATCCCCCTTTTTTCGCCATAAGGCTAACGAAGCCGCCTCCCGGCTTATTCCGGCTGCAGGTCCTTTTGCGAGAAACACAGGAAAAGTCGAAACGCATTTTGCACTAATTATCAAAAACAGTGTAATCTTTTCGAAAAAAATAGTTTGTATTATTGTGTACCAGGCATTACATTGTGCCTGAAAAACAAAAATCATAAGATCCGGCATCAACGAGGAAACAACAAAGTGAAATAAAGTTTTTGCTTCCGGTCAGGCTATCCGCGAGGCAAGCCTCACGGTATTACGCCCGACCGTACACGGCTCGAAACGAGCCTGACGCAAAAACCAAACCGAGGTTAACCCAGATTGGGACAGCATAGAGGTTTTCGATTATTTCTAAGCCGACCCAGGGGTCGGGGTAATAAACCCAACCGAATAAAATCAGCCGGATGTCGAACAAATAACAGATTGACGGTGTCTAAGGCTAAGTCTTGAGCATCCCTCGAACATTGTTGCGCTTGTATTCGGCCGACACTGTATTATATTACATGATCATGATCCGATTGGAAAGGACTTGACCTTGTCGCGTGCAGCCGGCGAATGCAATTTCAGGGGGATTATCATGAAAAAATCATCTGAACGCATAAACATACAACCAACTCAACAAAAGGTTTCCTCATGAAAAAACTCATGATCGCAGTCGTGACCGCATGCTGCACCCTTGCGGCTGTCGCACAGGATTTCGAAGAGCCCCAGAACGACCCGCTGAACGCCGTCGTGCGCATCGAGACCGTCTCCACGGTCCCCAATTACCTTCTTCCGTGGCAGAACAGGACACCGCAGTCCAGTTCCGGTTCAGGCGTCGTAATCCAGGGCGACCAGATCCTCACCAACGCCCACAATGTGGCCGACAGCACGCTGATCACGGTCCGCAAGCAGAACGAGGACACCCTGTTCGTCGCCAAGGTCAAGTTCGTCGACCACGAATGCGACCTCGCGCTGCTGACCGTGGAAGACCCCGCGTTTTTCTCCGACATCACGCCGATGGAGTTTGCCGAGACTCCGCCTCCGCAGTCCATGGTGATCGCCGCTGGCTTCCCGATCGGCGGCGACGGGCTCTCGCTCACGCAGGGCATCATCTCCCGGATCGAGGTCCGCAGTTATGCGCACTCGGACAAGAATCTGCTCACGGCGCAGATCGACGCGTCCATCAATCCCGGCAACAGCGGCGGCCCCGTCTTTTACAAAGGCAAAGTCGTCGGGATCGCGTTCCAGGGCAGCAGACGGGGCGAAAGCCTCGGATACATGATCCCGTATGAGATCATCAGCCATTTCTTTGAGGATATCAAGGACGGCAAAGTGGACGGCTTCGGCAGTCTCGGCTTTCTGTATTTCCCGCTGGACAACCCGGACACCCGCGCGTATTTGAAGATGAAACCCGATCAGACCGGGATCCTGGTCCGCAAGGTCTTTAATGAGACCGGGGACAACGGGCTTAAAGCCGGAGACGTGATCCTTTCCATTGATGGAAAAAAGATCGCGAACAACGGTAACATCCGCCTCGCAGACGGTCAGCCGCGGTATTTCAGCACTGTGGTCTCCGCCAGGCAGATCGGGGAAAGCGTCAAGGTGGAACTGCTCCGCGACGGCAAAGTCCTGACATTTGATATGCCTGTCCAGAAGGTCAACGAACAGATCGAGCCGTATTTGTACGACCGGCGCCCGGAATATTTCATCATCGGGGGACTGGTTTTCACGCGGCTGACCTCAAGCTATCTTCTGACCTTCAGCAACAGCAGTCCGCCGATGGAAATGCTGGAGAAGTTCAAGAATGTCAAGGATTCCCCGGACGACAACGTGGTCGTGCTCACCCAGGTCCTGGGCGACGAGGTCAATGTCGGATACCAGAACCTCGATTCGATGGTGCTCGTCTCCATCAACGGGAAAAAGGTGCATAACCTCCGCGAAACGGTCGAACTGGTGGAATCCTGCAAGGACGAATACATCACCTTCGAATTCGAGGGCGATATCCCCGTTACGCTGAACATCGGCAAACTCCGCGCAGCGACCCCGACGATCCTTGACCGATACAATATTACCGCCGACCGGTTCTTCGAGTGATCGAACGGAAGGAGCCTCGCATGTCCTCTGTCAGGAAAGTTTATTGGGCGGGCGACCTGTTCGACCTGAAAGACCTGGTCGGAAACCGCATGCTTGCCGATGCGTTCAACCGGCAGGCGGCAAACCGATGGCAGGCGGTCCTCCCGCAGGAAAGCGGGGCTAACGGGGCAAGGTCGGATTCCATTCGCGATGACGACATGGAAATGCTTTTCAGCTCGGATGCTGTCGTCGCGAACTTCGACGGTGCGGATCTGGATTCCGGCACGGTGGTGGAGTTCTGTTTCGCGAAATTCCTCGATCTGCCGGTCGTGCTGCTCCGTACCGATTTCAGGAATAACAACGATGCCGCGACATGCCCGGACCCGTGGAATCTGATGTGCTCAGGATTCCCCCGTACTAAGGTGGTGCTTTACAACGCCATGAAGGAATCCGCACAGCTCGACTTCGCATCCATGACGGGTTCGCTGGCTGCCCGAATCGTACAGGCTTTGGACTGGTGCGCGGCCATGCCGCCGGTCGCAGGATCAACAGAGACGGCGTTTGCCGCATTCCGTCACGCTGTGCTTTCTGCCGGGGGGACCATGCCGAAACGGTTCCCCGACGAGCGGATCCGGGCGATCGTAGCAGCACGGCATCCGAAGACCTGAGGAACAGGACATGACGTACACGATCAGAATCCTCTTTGTCTGCCATGGCAACATTTGCCGCAGCCCTATGGCGGAATTCGTGATGAAAGACCTGGTCCGCAGGAGAAACCTGGAGAACCGGTACGAGATCGCTTCCGCAGCAACAAGCCGTGAAGAACTCGGCAATCCGGTCTATCCGCCCGCACGGAGAAAGCTTGCCGAAAAAGGGATCGCCTGCGCTGGACATCGCGCCCGGCAAATGACAAAGGACGATTATGACGATTATGACCTGATCGTCTGCATGGACCGAAACAACATCCGCAATGCACTGCGGATCACGGGAGGCGATTCACAGCAGAAGATCGTGCTGCTCCTTGATTACGCCGACCGTGCCGGTGAGGAAGTCGCCGATCCATGGTACACGGGTGACTTTGATGCGACGTGGGACGATATTGTAAGCGGTTGTGAAGGACTCCTGAAACATTTTTGCAGGAGCGGACCGTTTTTCATGGAAGCTACGAAAAACAACAAAACACTCTCATTTAACCCCAAACAAACATCCAAAAAATCAAAGAATATCGACCAAACTTTTGTTTTTGAAACACATGTAAATATTTTCAGGGGGCATCACAGACTTTGGGGCGTCTTCGAGGCTGGCATCCCCGTCGAGTTCCTCGTCGCCTATGAAGCGGCCTAACACCTGAAGCTCACCCCTACACCCTCAGCCCTCGAAACCATCGCTGGCTTCGGGGGCTGAGTTTTGAAAAACAAGGGTTCTGGGGGGCTTCCGGGTTGTTTTTGTGACGATTTGATGCTATATTATTTACGACAAAAATGATGCCGCGTGGTGCGGGAATGCACCGAAAGTCGGCTAAAAATGGGAGAACAACACAATGAAAAACTCTGATTTGGAGTGTAGTTGCGGTGTGGATCATGCCGCAGACAAGCCGGAAAACCGGCGCAAAAACGGTCTGCTGAGCAGACTATTCTCGAACTGTGCTCATCCGCGTGGAGCGATGGGGCGCATGATGCTTTCCATGATGAACTGCTGGCATGGCCCGCTGACGAACTGGGGACTTGGATATGTTCCGTTCCAGGACGGATGGACGATCCTCGACGTGGGTTGCGGGGGCGGACAGACGCTTCGGCGTCTGCTCGGGCGGAGCAAAGACGCGATCGTGCATGGCATTGATATCTCCGACGAGAGTGTGGCGAAAGCGCGCAAAGTGAATGCCGACCTGCTCGACACACGGGTTTTCGTGCGGAAAGGCTCAGCAGCAGAGCTTCCCTATGCTGAGAGTACATTCGACCTGGTGACGGCGGTGGAGACGGTCTATTTTTGGCCGGAGCTGCCTCGCTGCTTCGAAGAGGTGAAACGCGTGCTGAAGCCGGGCGGTTTGTTCGCCATCCTCCTCGAAGTTGCATCCGCGGATTGCGCATGGACGAGGGTTGTCGACGGCATGACAACGTATTCGTCAGAACAACTGAAGGAGTTTCTGGAGCATGCGGGCTTTTGCGATGTGGAGATACATCGCAAGAAACCATCCTACGCCACGATCATAAGCAGACGGCCTTAGTTCAGGAGTTCAAAATCATGCTTCTGACCGTAATGCTTTCCCTCGTCATGATGGCGTCGCTCTTCCTGATGCTCTATGCCGCCGTGGCACTGGTCCAGGATAAACGGCTGTTCACATCGGCCCCGAAGGACATTCAGGCGGCCGTTCAGCCGAAAGCGGAACGTTTTCCCGGAGCACATGTCCTGGGCTGGTGCCTACTGATGTTCGCCGTATTCCTGTTTGTCGGCACGATCGTCTGCGGCGGATGGGACGGTGTGCGAAACGGCTTTTCTTTCCGGCAGTTTTTCTTCCGGTTCCTGTTCATGCTGGTCTCGCTGAAAGCGTTCGATGTGCTGGTTTTCGACTGGTTCCTGCTCTGCCACTCGCGGTTCTTTCCGCACTACTACCCGGAAGTCTCAAATTTGGTCGGACCGCACCAGTTCGGTTTCAACTGGCGATCTCATCTGCTGCATCTGCTGGCATTTCTGCCAGTTTCCGCCGGGATCGCATGGATATGCACGCTGTTTTCCTGAGGAGGAAATGAACTTATGACAAGACATGATGAGATCAGAGTGTCCTACCGGAAACTTGGAAACAGCGCCGATTTCTACGACGGCGTCATCACGCGTTCGACTTTGATCGGGAAACTGGTGGATTCCGTGGTGTGGGGGCTGAACAGGGAACTCGCGGCGAAGTGGGTAAATGACGCACTGTCGCCCGTACCGGAGGATTTCGGCGGGAAACTGCTGGAAGTCCCGGTCGGAACGGGCGTCCTGACGATGCCCTTGTACCGGAGCCTGCCGGATGCGTCCGTTACCTGCCTCGACTATTCCGGGGACATGATGGCGAACGCCCGGAAACGAGCGGAGGAAATGAAGTTGAACAACATATCATTCGTGCAGGGAGACGTGGGGGCGCTGCCGTTCGCGGATGAAAGCTTCGACCTCGTCCTGTCACTGAACGGGTTCCACGCATTCCCCGACAAGGACGCGGCATTCCGCGAGACGTTCCGCGTGCTGAAGCCGGGCGGGATCTTCTGCGGCTGTTTCTACATCGCGGGCGAATTCCGGCGCACGGACCGGTTTGTGCGGAGAGTCTACGAGCCGAAGGGATTCTTCACGCCGCCGTTCGAGACGAAGGAAAGTCTGACTGCCAGACTGCGTGGCATGTATGCCGAAGTGAACGTGTCCGCTGTTCGTGCCGAGGGCATCTTCTCCTGCCGGAAAGGAACAAATTGAGACAGGAGAAACTGTTCATTTCCAAAATCAGCCGTGAACTGAAACACTCGTGTTTTTCCTGAAAAACGATTGCATTCCACTTGTTTTACAGGAAAAATATGCTATATTATTCAAAACAAAAGGGACAGCCGGATGTGCTACGGCATGGGGAGG
>Ga0310786_10005463_pt1 | contig 17227 bp, 12 predicted proteins | sample AusTroGonzalo_MG_FD_203881 | JGI IMG/M metagenome (GOLD analysis project Ga0310786, IMG submission 203881) | Bovine rumen microbial communities from tropical cattle in Woodstock, Queensland, Australia - Gonzalo_03 (v2) (version 2) | ecosystem: Host-associated > Mammals > Digestive system >... | reverse complement strand
TCACCCGGGCGGCGGGCCGGGAATCACCACGACACAAAGATAGTCAAAAAATTGATTAATAAAACACTTTTTCGTAACTAATTGATATTTAAGTGCAAAAATAAAGATAAGGAAATTACTCCATTCGATTTATTAACAATTGTTACTTCTCGCAGCTCGCAGCTTACAATCTATAATAAAAAATGACCGCATCGCGAACGCAATGCGGTCATTCGGGGGTAAAAAACGGCCCGCTAGATGCAGGTGTAGCCGCCGTCCACGGCTATATTCTGCCCGTTCACATAGGTCGAAGCCGGGGATGCGAGGAAGAGTGCGCAAGTGTCAAGCTCGCCCTGCTTGCCGTAGCGGCCCAGCGGAATATTGTTCTTGGCGATGGCCTGGAAATAGTCGGAATCGAGGGTGGCGGTCGTCAGGTCCGTGTAGAAGTAGCCCGGACAGATGCTGTTGACCGTGATGCCGTACTTGCCCCACTCCGCCGCGAGGGCGCGGGTCAGGTTGACGACACCGCCCTTGGCGGCGTGGTACGGGGCGGAACCCACGATGAGGTTGCCCACCAGGCCATACATCGACGCGATGTTGATGATGCGGCCGTAGCCGGCCTTGATCATCTCCTTGCCGAACTCGCGGGAGCAGTTGAACGTGCCGAACAGGTCGATGTCCAGCTCCTTCTTGAACTGATCGTCGGTGATCTCCTCGGCCGGCGCCACGGCGCCCGTGCCGGCGTTGTTCATCAGGATGTCCACGCGCCCGAAGCGCTCCATCGTAGCAGCCACGGCCGCCTTGACCTTCTCCGTATCGGTGATATCGCAGGCGAACGGCAGCACCTCCACGCCGAACTCGGCGGTGATGGCCTTCGCATTCTCTTCCAGCAGGTTCATACGACGTGCGAGCAGCACCAGATTGGCGCCCTGGCTCGCGAATGCCTTGGCCATCTGCAGGCCCAGGCCGGTGGAAGCGCCCGTCACAACGGCGACGCGCCCCGAGAGATCAAAGTAATTCTTCATGTTCGAAAGTGCATTAAAACACCACGAAAGATAGGCATTTCCCCCGAAGAAACAAAAAGATCGGCCGCTCGCCGGGTCGTCATCGGTTCTGGAAAAGCGAGCGGATCGGCTGGATAAAGCGCTCGATGAGGCGCAGGTCTTCCGTGATGATCTCTGCCGTTCCGTCCATGTTCTGCACGAAGGGGAGGTCCTTGTGATAAGAGCTTTCCAGCCCTTTGGGCAGTTCGACATCCACGGTATAAGCAAGGCCGACCGGGGTCTCCTCCGGCACGGAGGAGATGGACGCGACGAACCCTTTCAGGATGCCGAATTCCAGGTACGGGAAGCCGTTCAGCTTGATGTTCACGGGCTGGCCGACCATCACCTTTCCGAAGCCGGAGGACGGGACCTTCAGCCGTCCCATCACCTTCATCCCGCCGTCGATGGCGATACTGGCGATAATGTCTCCGGGATTCACCCGCTGGCCGCGCCCCCAGACATTCTGGAGAGACACCACACCGCCATAAGGGGCGATGATCGCATACTGCTCCTTCCAAAGCGCAATCTGCCCGAGGAGCGATTCTTTCGCCTGGTTGATCCGCCTTTCGTATTCCGCCACATCGACCGTCCGCTGCGTCTCGAGTTCCAGGACCTGTTGCTCCAGCTGCAGACGGTTCAGCTGCGCGCTCGCCATCGAGGCGTCGAATCCCGCCAGGTTGTTCTTCTTGGATATATATGCTTTGAGCGTGTTTTCATACTCCGCCTCGGCCATCACTTTTTTCTGGAAAAGGAGGGAGTCGCGCCGGAGGCTTTTCCGCTCATAGACCAGTTCTTCCTCAATCATCCCACGCTGGCCTTCCAGCTTCGCATAGTAAGCTTTGGCGCTCGAGATCTGGCTGGCCAGCAGGCTTTTCTTCCTGCCGATCTGGTCGATCTTGAGATAATCCCCATAATCCGAGCAGGCCCGCAGGTATTCGATCCAGTCCCGCTGCAGGTCACCCAGCCGGAGGGCCTCAAGGGCACGGATACCCGTCTTTCCGTCGATTAAAGAATGGACGGCATCCACCTTCAGCATCCCTTCGACCAGAACGATATCTTCATAACGCGCCGCACTCGCGACAAGCGCCAGCAACTGACCCGGTTCGACATTGTCGCCGTTGGACACGCACACGGAGTCCAGGATTCCCGTGACCCGCGCGGCAAGGTCCGAAGGAGGATAGTCCGAGGTCAGCGTGATGCCCGCGCTCACCGTCTGGGGGTACTTGATGAAATAACACCCCAGGACAATGCACGCCGCGATGGCGAGGATGACCGTGATGCCCCAGCGCAGGATCCACGCCGGCTTCCGGCCCATGATTTCCTGGACTTCGTCGCTGTGGAAGGTGGAGTACGACTCCTCCTGCAGCATATTCTCTTGTTCTTCCATATCAGTTCCCCAATTCAAGTTGATTCCGAACCAGCTCGTAGTAATACCCTTTCTTCGCCGTCAGTTCTGCGTGCGTTCCCTCCTCGACGATGTGGCCACTGTCCAGGACGATGATGTTGTCAGCGTTCTTCACCGTGCTGAGCCGGTGCGCCACGATGACGACGGTCTTGTTCTCGAAAAGGCGGTCGAGGTTCTCCATAATGACCTTCTCGTTGTTGGCGTCGAGCGAGTTCGTCGCCTCGTCGAAAAAGAGGTAGGGAGAATTCTTGTAGGCCGCACGCGCGATCAGGATCCGCTGCTTCTGGCCTGTACTGAGCCCGTGACCGTCGGCGCCGATCTTCGTGTTGTAGCCCAGCGGAAGGCGCTCTATCCAGTCCTTGATGTTGGCCACTTCCGCGGCTTGCCGGACACGTTTCATATCCGGCGTCTCGTCGCAGAGCGCGATATTCTCGGCAATGGTGTTGGAGAAGATATATCCCTCCTGCATCACGCAGCCGCACTGCCGCCGCCAGGCACTCTCGCTGTAGTTCCCGATCTCGTTCCCGCCGAGGGTCACGACGCCCTCGACCGGCGCATAGAAGCCGAGCATCATCTTGAGCAGCGTGGTCTTGCCGCTGCCGGAGGCGCCGACGATGGCCGTCACCTTGCCGTGCGGGACCTTGAAGGAGATTTCCTCCAGCACTTTCGGGGAAAGCGGTCCTTCATATTGGAACGAGACGGCATCGAACTCGATATCCACATCTTCCGGAATGTCGCGGACCTTCTCCGTATCGGCAGGCTCCTCGTCCTCGCGGTTGTGAATCTCTCCCAGGCGTTCCATGGAGATATTCGCGTCTTGATACTCCCGGACAAAAGAGATGAACTGACTCACGGGCGCGTTCAGCTGACCGATAATATAGGTGAGCGCCGTCATCATACCCAGGGTCATGTTGCCGTCGATTACGCCTTTGGCGGCAAGGAACGAGATGAAAATGTTCTTGGCCTGGTCGATGAATGTACCACCAACCTGCTGGGTCTGTGAGAGCGTGAGGCCCGAGATGCTGATCTTGAACAGCCTGGCCTGGATACGCTCCCACTCCCAGCGCTTTTGTTTTTCACAGTTGTTCAATTTGATGTCCTGCATGCCGCCGATGAGCTGTACGATGTTGCTCTGGTTGTTCGCCGACTCCTGGAAACGCTTGTAGTCGAGCCGCTTCCTCCAGCGAAGGAACAGCAGGACCCAGCCGACATAGAGTGCCGTGCCCAGGAGGAAGACAAACAGGATTCCGAGGTTGTATCCGCCCAGGATCGAGCCATAGAGGAGCAGGAGCACGGCGGCCATCGCGATGTTGAGCAGCGAATTGGTCAGGAAGTTCTGGATCCGGGTGTGGTCCTGGATCCGCTGCATGATGTCTCCCGTCATCTTTGCGTCGAAGAACGCGATCGGCAGCCGCATCAGTTTGGACAGGAAGTCCGAGATGAGCGAGATGCTCACCCGCGCCGTCACGTGCAGCATCAGCCAACTGCGGATCAGGTCATTGGCCAGCTGGCCCAGGACAATCAGGAGTTGTGCGATGAGCATCGTCTTGACAAAGCCCAAGCGGCTTAGCGCGACGCCCTGGTCCACGACGCTCTGCGTGATGAACGGAAGAATCAGGCTCAACAGGCTCGCCACGCCCATCGCCAGCAGCAGCTGCACGATGCTCTGCCGATGCGGGCGCAGGTATTTGGCGATACGCCCGAGCGTGTATTTGTTATTCTTCTCCGCATCCGAGTTCTGCTGCTCATAGAAGAGCGGCGTCGTCTCCAGGATCAACAGGATCCCCCGGTCCGTCTTGCCGTCTTCACTCTTGATCTCCAGCCAGGATTTCAAGAACTGCTCTTCCGAATACACCAGCAGCCCGGCGGCCGGGTCAGACACGAATATCTGCCATTTCCCGCGTTTCTTCGCGATCTTATACACTACCACGAAGTGGTGCTGGTTCCAGTGCACGATACAGGGCAGCGGCGCCTCCTCGCGCAACTGCGGCCAGGTCAGCTTTATGCCTCCCGCATGGAATCCCAGGGATTCGGCGGCCTCGGACAGGCCGAGGAGCGAGGACCCCTCCCGACTCGTCCTGCTCAGATCGCGGATTCTTTTCAGGGAAATGTCCCGCCCGTAGTATGCGGCGATCATCCGCAGGCACGTCGGGCCGCAGTCCATTGCATCCAGTTGGGTATAATGCGGGAAAGCTGCCATATGCGATCATTCCGTTATGTAATCGATATCCTGCACCGAGAAGAGCGGCGACAGTTTGTGGCCATCAAGGTAAGTTTGGGGCGTCGACATCAGATGATGTTCATCACACCACTTCAGCTGGGACTCCAGAATCCCTTTTGCGTTCGGGTTGAACACGTAGCCCACCTCAAACTCCTCCAGCTGGGGGAAACGCTTCACGTGTGCTTCCAGGGCCTCCAGCAGGTTCCCGTCCAGGGACGCGGAAATCAATTTCTTGGCATACGCCTTTTCGGTGATAGACTTGGCATCCACGAGAAATATGATGGACAGGTTCGTATATCTTTTTCGGTTAAGTATTTCCAGGACTTCCCGCGTCTTTTTCATACACGGGGAGCACAAGGGATTGACGACCATCGTCAGCTCCGCATCTCCACCTCTGTCCAGGGCGGTGATTTTGTTGGAAGTTGTCATATCTATCTCAGGCATCCCATAGACCATAGACCGGATTCCGTCGGCGGAGAAGAGATACTCCCTGTATTTCTTGTCGCGTTCCTTCCGGACGTACAGCGTCGCCAGCAAATAGATCAAGGCGGAATAGACCGGAAGGACCAGGAGGGCGACACCACCGGCCTTCACGGCGTCAAGCCACAGGGCATTGGGCGTCACGCCATGCACGATCAGGTAAGCAAGGGAGACCAGCGCGTTGAGCAACAGGACCGCCTGCACGGACAGGCATAGGGGGCACCAATGCTTCGCAATCCTGGCCTGGTAATAAATCGAATACGGGACATACGTCAACGCGAGCAAAGAAACCAGCGCCAGCGACGTCGTTGCACCCCGTGCCGGCAAGAACCAGATGACGGCCAGGAAGACAAGAAAATACACGGAGCCGATATCGACCCAGGAAAAGAGCCCCAGGAACTTGGACGCATTCGAGTCCAGGATGGACGCGCAATCCCGTTTCGAGGAATGACCGGACGATGAGTGGCAGATTTTGTTGACAAACGGGTTCCCCCGGTCCAGTTTCTGGATGTGGAACAGGGCGCTGACGTACAGACCGGCAACGGTAGTGACGAAGAAGATGTCCCGCAGCAGGTCGTGTAGCAGGAAGGACTTGACCGTCAGGTACAGGAACGCCGCCACGACGAAGGCGAAGGAAATATACATAGCGGCACGACGCAGCAACCAGAGCAGCTTCTCCCGGACAAGATTCCCAGCTCCCTTCCCGTCTTTATCCAGGACAAGCGCCAGGTGATCCCAGAAGTTCTCAAAGGCCCCGAGCCGAATCTCTTCCGTCCCGCCTTCTTCGTTGATGATGGAGAGATTGCCATCATCGCCGATTCCGGAGACGGGAAGGAGGAGCCCGTCATAGTTGATAATCAGCGGGAAAGGGAAGCCCTTGATCTCCTCCAGATCCGTCCTGATCAGCGAAGAGTCGATGCCATATCTGGATAAGACATACGAAACGGCCTCGATATTCCCATATCTGGGATGACTGTGGTAGAGGTTTCGCGCGAACCCGTCATATTTCAGCCCGAAATGATGAAATAGGACGCGCACGACCTCGTCGTGATTATTTTTAATGAGTTTTCTCTCCACGGATATTTGTCTATTTGATTTGTTTTAAAGGAAGCGCGGGAATTACCCTCGCTTCCTTGGGAGTTAAACGATTAATGCGGACCATCAGCAATGATCCTCGTGGCGCAATAAGTCGACTGCCAGCACGAATCACAGCACCAGTGCCCGCCACCATCAGCGACATTATCTAAAGCGACCTGTTTAGAAACATCACACCGGAAATCTCCGTCTGCGGTTTCGTAACCACAAGTCCCACTGGCCTGTCCGCCACGGATGTTGATCATTGTTTCGCAGGAAAGAAGATTACGCTTCTTCAGTTCAGAAAACTGTAACATAATTTTATAGTTTTAATGGTTTATTTCCCTACTCTATTTGGGCTTTTCGGGTTCCGCCCAGTGCTGTACAATACCGGGGCAAATATACGGCGTCAGGATCCCCAAAAACAAGTTTTCAAGCACGGGATTTCTAACAAGAGAAGATGTAAAAAATCGCCGCAACGCACTGACAAACAATTATTTGGCAGATATGTTACATCGCGCGTTAGATTCGGCTCTTCTAACATTATGTACACTCGATTTTTACCGCAGCCATATCTGCTTAACTATAAGCGCATTAACAAAGCAGCGTGAAATCCACACTGTTATCAATTTCCAAGAGTACAGAAACAAAAAAGGCAGGGAGAGACCCCCTGCCTGACACTTAATGACCCACTGCGTATTAATTGCACGCCTCAACCTTCCAGCAGGAATCACAGCACCAATGACCTCCCTCTGAGACTGCATCCAAGGCCTCGCTTTTACTAATCTGACTCGCGACCGTACCATTTGGGAGCATATAGCAACATGTCCCGGTCGGTGCGCCTCCGTGTACCTTGATCATGGATTCATTTGAAAGAAGGTTTCTTTTCTTAAGTTCGGAAAACTGTAACATAGTTCTAAATTGTTTAATGGTTGTTCCCTACTGTTTTCGGCATTTCGGGGATTGCCGCGTGTTGTACAGCACAGTATTCAGGAATGACTATCAAGCAAGAAGCAAGCGACTGGTATTCGGCCGCTTGCTTCGTTTTTCATAAGTTATTTAGTGTTTCATGTTAGATCATTCTTGGACAATGAACTCACCGCGATAGATCGCATGCCCCTGACCTTTGCCAAAAATGGGTCTCGTATAAATGGTAATACTCCACTCTCCGCCAAGGGTAGAAACCGGTATCGACACGGACGGTCTTCTACTAATACCGTTAAAGTATTCGACATAAGTCTCTCCCGTAGTTTGATTTACCAACTCGACGGATTCCACCGCGAAAGAGTTGTACGAGAAACCATCCATCAATATAACACCAATGTATGAATGGGTCTGATTAATCGCCACTAAAACCTCTAAGGTCTCCTGAGGATCAGATATACTACAAAGATGCACTGATGTGGGAGGCGTTGATCCTGTCGGAACGATTATCACGGGCAACGCTACTCTGGTGTCACGCAAGCCATCAAGGATACTGTTTGCAAAAATTGGAGAAATGCTAATAAGCAAAAAGAGGAATAAGATGAGTTTCTTCATTCGTTTTGTGTTTATTGTTTGTCTGATGCAAAGATACGAAGAGCCCCCTATAAAACCAGTATCATCACCCAACTATTTTCTAACACAACGGTCGGAAAAACGCCAACACAACACATTGGCACACAGTTGGTTACAAAATAATTGCAGTACTTTAAAAAATACTGCAATCTAACACGAAAGATTCTGTGCGTTTTACCTCGAGAACAAGACTACTTCTTATCCACGAGAACCGCCAGCAACGGATCACCGAGTTCCCGTATCCGGGCACGCAAGCGGGAGCGTTTCTCATAGACATTCGCCTTGGACGTGTTCATAATCTCCGCGATCATTTCCGGTTCCAGGTCCAGGATGCAACAGCAAAGGAAGAGAACTTCCTGCGGCTTGCCGCGGAGATGCAGTTTCTTGCGGAGCTGGGACACGGCCCCATCCAGTTCAGCATCCAGACGGCGGACCAGAGCAACACCATCGTTGTCTGTCTGGTAAACATAGGAGATTTCTTTCTTGATCCGCTGGATGGCATCCGACTCGCGCATCCCACCGCGCTCTCTCCACCAGAACGTGCTCCGAAGCTCTCCCAACTGCCGGAGGCGGTTCACCCGCTCGCGGGTATAGGTCTCCCGTTCCCGAGCCACGTGTTCCTCCATCTCGCGGATCCGATCTTCCTGGCCGCTGAGCAACTGGGACTTCTCCTCGCTCTCTTCCTGGACCCGCTCCAGCTCCTCCTGCATCTGCTCACGGGCATCCATCAGGCGGTCCCGTTCCACCTTGAGTTTTTCTTTTCGCAAGAGCAACAAGAGCACCACAGACAGCAAGGCGAAAAAGATACCTCCGGCATAAATCAACATCATACGAAGGTGATTCCGGGTATCTTCCGCCTGTCTTGCGGCTTCGTCCCGCAGTACCTGGGCAACCGAGTTATCCAATGCTTTCTGGATGTATTCCGTTTCGCTCCGGTAAACCTCCGCCTGTTCCCAGTAAGCAGCTTGATAATCATTTCTCTCCGCGTGAATCTGGGCCACCCATACCAATGCAGCATAGCGCGCCGCCCCGTCCAGAGACTTCAAACCGGGGATAATCTGATCCGCCGTCTTCATATCTCCCAACAGTGCAGACGCATATGCATACACGCCCGCTTCAAGCGCTCCAAAACTGCCGACATAAGCACGATACCGGTCCAGGAGTTCAATCGCGCCTGCAGGATCCGGCAAGGGTTGCTCGACTTTCATCTGCGCATAATCTGACAAAAAGCGGGGAGCGAGGGCCGGAATATCTTCGAAATAAGGCATCGCCTCCCGGAAGACGGAATCCGCCAACTCCCATTTCCGCTGTTCGTGATAAACGATTGCCAGCAACCCTAAAGAGGGCCCAAGCAATTGATCATCCGTCTCCCGGAAAACAGCGACGGATTTCTCTGCGTATTCCTGCTCCTTGGGTCTATTGTAAACGCTGCCATAAACGCTTTGGAACGAGGAATAAAGAACCCCTAGCGCGTGTTTGTCCTGTACCTTGTCCGCATAGGACTCCGAGCGGGAGAAGGCGATTGCCGCTTCGTTCATATTCCCCAGATCAACAGATATGCGTCCCCGATAGAACCAGACTTTCATCCGCTCGTCCGGTGAGCCGTGGCGGGCAAGCCAATCTGCGGCCGGATCCAGCAGTCCCGGAGTCGTGATGTCATCGTAGCACTTGTCCTGCGCCATCGTCCGGAGCAAGGCGTAACGCGCCCGCAGGCGCTTCGTCCGCAACAAGGTAGAATCCATCGCCTGAAGCACCGTACGGGCACTGTCCGGCGCTTCGTTAATATAGCTCTCGACATCATCCAGCGCCGCATTGACACGCGAAACAGGACGGCAGCCGACGAGCAGCGCCACGCCCAAAATGGACAGGCAAAGCAAGAGACGGAATTGGCCTTTCATTCTATTTTTCTGTTTGGGAAATTTTTGCTCTGCCGAGGCTACGAATTTCGTGCCGTCTGCAGGGCGCTAACCCAAAAAGAAAAGGGCGGCCCCCAGGAGGTCGCCCCACGCGCTCATAGAAGTTTAAGTCAAATAGATTTTTATGCGTATGTAGAACATCCTGATGAGGGATCGTTTTTAAAAGCAGAAAATCGTAGTCAGCATCAGTTATTGTTCGAAAGCAAAGATAAGTGGCGCTTTCCGCAAAAGCAAAGAATCGGGGGTGCGGAAATCTTACACAGACATTCTTTCAATCAGCTGATAATCAGCTTATTATGCGCCGCCGCGAAAGGTGAAAGAATCGCGATTTCTTACAAAATAGAATAACCGCCTGATTATTAGGCGGTTAGCAATTCCCCAAAAATGGTCGTTTGTAAGAATCCCGGAGCATAATAAGTGTAAGCGGGCAATAAGTCAAAATGAGGCCGACCCCCAAAAAGTCGACCTCATACTAAAGAATCATCCACAGATTCCAGTTGTGCAGTCACCTCCTGGTGCAATACTCGAGATGCATACACCAACGAAACAGCCGCCATCCGGTATAACTATCTCATGTCTCTCCTCGTTCTCCTCGTCTTTTTTCTTTTTCTTACCTCCTGCAATCAATGCAAGTTCAGCTTCCCGGATGGTTCCTTCAGGGACAAGATCAAAAATGCTTTTTCTCATGGTTTAAATTATTACTTCGCCTACTTGTATCGGGCTAACGGCTTTCCCGAGAGTTACAGAACTCTTATTATCAATATGATTACGCCTTAAACCGGCACGTCACCGGTTCCTGAAGAGCGAGCGGATCGGCTGGATGAAGCGCTCGATGAGCCGCAAATCTTCCGTGATGATTTCCGCCGTACCGTCCATGTCCTGGACAAAAGGAAATTCTCTCCGGTAAGTGCTCTCCAAGCCATTGGACAATGACACCACCACAGTGTAGCAGAGGCCCGCGTCCGTATTCTCCGGGACCTTTGAGATGGACGCGACCCGCCCCTTCAGGATTCCATATTCCATGAAAGGGAAGCCATTGAGTTTGATATTGACTTCCTGCCCGACGTTTACCTTTCCGAAACCGGCGGAAGGGACTTTGAGCCGGCCCTGGACAATCATCCCACCTTCAGGAGAGACGCTGGCAATCAGGTCGCCGGCCGTGACATGCTGGCCACGGTTCCAGACATTCTGAAGGGAGACAATCCCATCGTAAGGCGCAATAATCGCATATTGTTCCTTCCACTGGGCAATCTGGGCCGCCAGGGTGTTTTTTGCCTGAGATATACGCCGCCCGTACTCGGCCACCTCGGTTACGCGCTGCGTCTCCAGTTCCATTATCTGCTGCTCGAGCTGGATCCGGTTCAGGCGGGCATTGGCCATCGTCGCGTCAAAGGAGGCCAGAGAATTCCGCTTGGACAGGAGAGCCTTCTGGGCCTCGTCGTATTCCGCCTGCGAAATCGCTTTCCGCGAAAGGAGGAGAGAATCGCGACCCGCAGAACCCCGCTCCAGCTCATAGTCCTTCACGATTGTCTCGCGCTGGACCTCGAGTTTGCGGTAGTATTCTTTTGCGCTCCGGACCTGATCCGCAAGAAGCATTTTCTTATGCCCGATCAGGTCGATCCTCGTATAATCCGCATAATCCGACAAGGCGGCGATGTAGTTGATCCAGGCCGGCTGAATCTCTCCAAGTTCATAGTCGAGCCATCTCTCCGGTAGTTTCGCCGCAGCGCTGTCCGCCAGGAACGCCTCCACCGAGATCACATCACCATAATCCGCGGCATTGGCCACTAAGGCCAACAGTTGCCCCTTCTTTGCGACTGAGCCATCACGCACATAAACCGAGTCCAAAGTCCCGGTGTATTTTGCAATCAGATCCGAATGAGGATTATCAGAGGTGAGTTTCACAACACCCGTGACCGTCTGGGGATACTTTATGAAATAGCTGGCCACAATAAATCCCGCGAGAATCAGCATCAGGACGGTTATGCCCCATCGCAGGATCCACGCAGGCTGGCGACCCATGATTTCCTGAACCTCGTCGCTATGGGATGTGGTGTATGTGTTCTCTTCCATATCAGTTCCCGAGTTCAAGCTGATTCTTTACAAGTTCATAATAATACCCCTTTTTCGCCGATAGCTCGGCATGAGTACCTTCCTCAACAATGCTTCCGTTGTCCAGGACAACGATATTGTCCGCATTCTTCACCGTACTCAACCGGTGCGCAATAATGACGACCGTCTTGTTCTCAAACAAACGGTCCAGACGCTCCATGATCACCTTCTCGTTGTTTGCATCCAACGAGTTCGTCGCCTCGTCGAAAAACAGATACGGGCTGTTTTTATACGCCGCACGCGCAATGAGTATCCGCTGCTTCTGGCCGACACTGAGCCCGTGTCCATCCGCGCCTATCTCGGTATTGTACCCTAGCGGCAGCTTCTCTATCCATTCACGGATGTTGGCGACTTCCGCCGCCTCCCGGACCCGTCGCATATCCGGCGTCGCATCACAAAGGGCAATGTTCTCCGCTATGCTGTTCGAAAAGATGTACCCTTCCTGCATCACGCAGCCGCACTGCCTGCGCCAAGCGCTCTCGCTATAGTTTTTGACTTCAGCCCCGCCCAACGAGACCGTCCCTTCTACCGGAGAATAAAAGCCGAGCATCATCTTCATCATCGTCGTCTTGCCACTTCCGGATGCGCCCACGATGGCCGTCACCTTGCCATGCGGAATCTTGAAGGAGACATTGTCAAGGACCTTCGGGGAATGCGGGCCCTCGTACTGGAAGGTGACGTTGCGGAACTCCAAGCCCGCATCCGCCGGGATGTCGCATATCTTATCCTGCCCGACCGGCTCCTCATCCTCGCGATTGTGTATCTCGCCGAGACGCTCCATGGAGATATTCGCATCCTGGTACTCCCGCGCAAACGATATGAACTGGCTCACCGGCGCGTTCAGCTGGCCGATAATATAGGTAAGGGCCGTCATCATACCGAGGGTCATATTGCCGTCGATGACGGATTTTGCGGCAAGGAACGAAATGAAGATATTCTTTGCCTGATCGATAAAGGTACCGCCGACCTGTTGCGCCTGCGACAGCGAGAGGCCCTTGATGCTGATCTTGAACAGCTTCGCCTGGATGCGCTCCCACTCCCAGCGCTTCTGCTTCTCGCAATTGTTCAGCTTGATGTCCTGCATGCCTCCGATCAGCTGCACGATGTTGCTCTGGTTGTTGGCGGCCTCCTGGAAGCGCATATAATCAAGCTTGCGGCGCCACTTGAGAAAAGCCAGCACCCAGCCGACATAGAGCGCGGAGCCAAACAGAAAGATTCCGAGTATCCAAAGGTTATATCCTCCGAGAATGGCCCCATATATGATCAGGAGCACGACGGCCATCACGATGCTCAGCAGGGAACTCGTAAGGAAATCCTGGATTCTGTTATGGTCTTGAATACGCTGCATGATGTCTCCGGTCATCTTGGCGTCAAAGAACGATATCGGCAGGCGCATCAGTTTCGCAAGGAAGTCGGAAATCAGCGAAATGCTGACCCGGGCCGTCATATGCAGCATCAGCCAGTTGCGTATCAGGTCATTCGCCAACTGGCCGACAACGATCAGCAACTGGGCGACCAGCATCGTCTTTACGAATCCCAGCTTGCCCAGCGTTACACCCTGGTCCACCACAGACTGGGTGATGAATGGCAGCAGCAGGCTCAAAAGGCTCGCAACAAGCATTGCCAGGAGTATCTGGACCAGGCTCTTCTTGTGCGGCCTGAGATACTTGACAAGATGCGTAAGCGTAAATCTCGTGTCCTTTTCCTGCTGCTCTCCATCCTTTTGCTCGTAAAATGCCGGCGCCGGTTCAAGGAGCAGGGCAACTCCTTTACCCGGCTCGCCATCCACTCCGCGAGCCTCTATCCACGACTTCAGGAAGGCTTCTTCAGAATACTTCAGAAGCCCCGAAGCGGGATCCGAAACACACACAGACCACGTCCCCCGCTTCCTGGCGACCTTGTATACCACGACGAAATGATTCTGGTTCCAGTGGACGATACAAGGGAAGGGTGCCTCTTCACGGAATTGCTGCCACGAAAGCTTGACGGCCCTCGAATGGAAGCCGAGCGACTCCGCAGCATCAGAAAGGCCCAGGAAATTGGACCCGGTGCGGGTTTTATAACACAGTTTCCTTAATCTATCGAGAGAATACTCTCTTCCAAAATGCTTGGCAACGATCCGCAGACAGGTAGGGCCGCAGTCTGTAGTATCGGATTGGGAATAATGGACAAATCCAGCCATATCGCGCAAGCAATTTAATGATGCAGGTCGGAAACTACATTACGTTAACGAAGGGCGGCGCAAAAGAGCACCGGGGATCGGGATAGTCGCTGTTCTCTTCTCCATATCCCTTGAGGATATCCGCAATGCATCTGTTCGGATACTGTTCACACTCATCCCACAGCTTGCAGGTCTTACAAACACTCTTGTCTCGCAGCTCGCTCTTATCCCGGAATGCCAGTTTCAAGGCTTTGTCCGAATTCCAGATATCGGGAATGCTGTCTTTCGTTACGTCGCCAATAATGTATTTCGGCTTCCAGTAGAGCTGTTCGCAAATGGTCACTTTCCCATCGGGCAATATGACCATATGGGAATAATTGGCCGAGCATCTGGAGCCCGGGAAATCCCGACTGCCCGTCGAGCATTTGAAATACTCCCGGTTGTTCTCTTTCACCCAAAGGATATTGCAGTTCTGCAAACGTTTGTGCAAAACATTTGTAACCCAGTCGTCTATTACCCCGATCTGTTCTTCCGTAACTTTGATCTTATCGAAATCACACCTCGAATACAGAGACCTGAAAGCCAGGCGAATCTCCCACCGGGTAATCATTTTCTTTGAATTCAGGAACTCGTATAAACCTTTCAAAGAATCCAAGGATTCATTGTACTTTGTAATTACCGTCGCAATCTGGTATTTGATCCCGTACTGCTCCAGCAAATCGATCGTATGGACTATTTTGTCCCTATAATCCGGGCGGACGTTCAAAACGGTTGACAGGATATCCGCGTCAAATGAATCCAATGATATCTGCAACTGAATGCCATACTTTTTAAATTGCTTGATCTGCTCCTCGGTCAGAGGGACTTTCGTGGACAGCAAGTCCGGCTTATATCCATTCTCAGCCAGCAGATCCAAGAGTTTAGGCCAGTCTTTATAGATGAAAATCTCACCTCCGGTTATGTCAAAGGAGTCAATATTATTCCTCTTTGCGTCGGTGACGATTTTCTCGACCATATTCCACGGCATCGTCGGATGCGCCACCGTTTTGTCCGCATAGCAATACAGACAATTGGTAGCACACGTGTTATTGATCATAAAGACGACGCCAAATGGCGATGAAAACGGTCTATGCCTTCTTAAATCAACCTCTTTATAAACAAACTGCTCCGGCGAATACTCGACAACAGGCATTTCCTTGATTTCCTCCGGTGCCGAGAGCAAAAGATTGGGAGGGAATGCACTGACCGTGCTGTCAAAGTCAATCATTACGGGCTCTTTTGAGTCCAGCCGCTGAATCAAATCTTTTACCTTATCCTCCCCGATCCGCAAAAAAGAGGCGACGTCTTTTATGGCTTCCTGCTCCTCAACAGGCTTAGAGAAAAAAGAAAGGACCATAGCATATATAGGATGGATTGTCGATCGCCATCCGGGCCGTGCACCAAACTTTTCAACACTGTTTCTCTCCGGCCCTATAATGTATGTTCTTTTTGTATCGTGTTTTAACTTATAGAAGTGATTCAAGACTAACATAAACCATGCAATTTAAACGAGGTCGGCTCCCGAAAAACCAAGAGCCGGCCTCTGACGATAAGTACTATTTCTAGCCAGCGATTCCGGAAGTGCAAACTGCACCGCCATCACAGTAATCAGTGTTGATTCTCTTGGAACAAATGCCGCTGACGCAACCGTCTTGAAGCATAACCTGGCTGCTGACTTTCGCGAGTTCGTTCTTTCCACCACCTGCGATGTTAGCAAGTTCAGACTCCTTGATGGATGCATCAGGGACAAGATCAAAAATGTTCTTACTCATAGTTTTAATAATAATTGCTTTGCCTACTTGTATCGGGCTGACGGCGATCCCGCGAGTTGCGCAACTCTTTTTATTTAGATTTCTATAGTTCGAAGGAGGATTTGTGGTTTAGACGTAGATAAAGTTACGGGGCGTTCCGCGCAAAATCCAAAAATGGGCGTTTCGGAATTCTTACAAGGCCGCATTCGAAACGTTTGTTAATCAAGCACTTATGACGATCTGAAAAGGGTGTAAGGCGCGGCGTTTCTTACAAAAAAGAAAACCGCCTGATTTACAGGCGGTTAATAACGGTCCAAAAAGGGCCGCTTGTAACGGAAAGTAAAAGGCAGGGGGTCTCCCTGCCTTTTACTCGTGACTGGCGAAACGCTGTTCGGCCAGGGCTTCGTATTTCGTGCCCGGGCGGCCGTAGTTGGCGTAGGGGTAGATGGAAATGCCCCCGCGCGGGGTGAAGAGACCGGTAACTTCGATGTACTTGGGGTCCATCAGGGCAATGAGGTCCTTCATAATGGTGTTGACGACGTCTTCGTGGAAGTCGCCGTGGCTGCGGAAGCTGAAGAGGTAGAGCTTGAGGCTCTTGCTCTCCACCATCCGGACGTCGGGGATGTAGCTGATGCGCAGCTCGGCAAAGTCCGGCTGGCCCGTGATCGGGCAGAGGGTCGTGAACTCCGGGCAGTTGAAGCGCACCCAGTAGTCGTTGTCACGGTGCTTGTTCTCGAAGGTCTCGAGCACGCCGGGATCATAGTCCTGGCTATAGGCGGTCTTGCGGCCGAGAGCCTGCAGGCCATCTTTCGTTCTGTCCATAAGCTATTGGATTTCGCTGATTTTGAAAGGATTGTAGGAAATTCCCCGATCCAGGGCATCCACGCCTTCGGAACGCTTGGTGTACTTGACGAACCAGGCGGTCAGCGGCAGGATGACGATCTCGTAGAGGACCTTGGCGCAAACCTGGGTCAAGGCGAGCTGGAGCGCCGCATTGAGGGGCATCACGCCCCAGAACACGATCGGGAAGAAGATGAGCGAGTCGGCGAGTTCGCCGCCGACCGAGGAGAGGATGGCGCGCACGCCGAAGAGCCTGCCGCCGGAGCGGACCTTCATCCGGCTCATGATCCACGCGTTGACCGTGGATCCGACCAGGAAGGCGAGCAGCGAGGCGGCCGTGGTCTTGGGAACCATCGCGAAGAGGCTGTTGAAGCTCTCCGCCACGGGCTTGCTGCCGTCCTGGAGGGGTTCGGGCAGCCAGCAGACGATCTGGGCCATCAGCGCCACGAAGGCGCTGAGAATGAATGCGAGCCAAATGACGAAGCGCGCCTTGCGGAAGCCATAGACCTCGGTGATGCAGTCATTGAGGATGTAGGACACCGGGAACAGCAGGACGGCGCCGGAGAGCTGCAACGGCAGCCCGGCCACCTGCCAGAGGCGCGGAACGAAGAAATTGGATGTGATGAGGCAGACGATGAACGTGACTGCC
>Ga0310786_10005462_pt1 | contig 17229 bp, 12 predicted proteins | sample AusTroGonzalo_MG_FD_203881 | JGI IMG/M metagenome (GOLD analysis project Ga0310786, IMG submission 203881) | Bovine rumen microbial communities from tropical cattle in Woodstock, Queensland, Australia - Gonzalo_03 (v2) (version 2) | ecosystem: Host-associated > Mammals > Digestive system >... | reverse complement strand
TGTGCCCGTCAATGGCGTTGCCGCGGCCGAAAGCCATGAGGCGGCCGTCGGCGAGTTCCACAAGGCCCGCGTGAATGCCGGCAATCCGGCTGCCGGTATCCTTCCAGGTTTTGCCGCCGTCCTTGGAAACGTGCAGGGCGGTGCCCGCCTCCCCGTCCGGACCGGCGTCGCAGCAAAGCAGGATGCGGCCGTCCCGGGTCACAATGGGGCCGGCAATCACCTGATGCCGCACTTCGTGTTCCGGCTCAATATAGCGGAGCGGCGTCCAGGCGCCGCCGAATTCCTTCGTGCGCATGGCCAGCGCCAGGTCCTTCCACTCCCCTGCGTCGCCCACGCCCTGGAAATGGAAGAGCTTCCCGTTCAGGGTAAGGAGGGCGCTGCCGGTCATGTTGCGGCCGGGCACCTTGCAGAAGAGCGTGGCGGGCGTCCACTGCTGCCCGTCGAAGGTGGACTGGAGCACCACCATCTCGCGGCCGGCCTCGGCGTCGGTGGAGAACCAGATGGCCAGGAGGCGGCCGTCCGGAGTCCAGGTCACCGCCGGCTGGTGGTTATGGGAATAGAACGGCGAACCGTCCACAGGGGGAATCACATAGGGTATGGGCTCCAGAAAAAGAGGCGCGCCGATGTTTTTCGGGCCGATTTCTTCCAGCACGCGGAAGCCCAGGAGCACGGAGCGGTCCTGCGGGATGGACCCGCTGCGGGCGTCGCTGCGAAGGTATTCCACGAGGGTGTTGTGGCTGCCGCCGCGAACCGCCTTGTACTGGCCGTCGAGGTCATCGGCACACCATTCCTCTACGTTGCCGTGCATGTCGTACAGGCCCCAGGGGTTCGGCGCGAACTGCGCCACCTGCAGGGACACGGGTACTTTGTCACGGGTATTTTCCTGCACCTTACCCTGTTCCGGAGGGAAAACCTCGCCCATATAATAAGGGGTGTCGGTTCCGGCGCGGCAGGCGGTTTCCCATTCGGCTTCGGTGGGGAGACGGAAGCATCGGCCCGTATGGGCAGACAGCCAGGCGCAGTAGGCGGTAGCCTCCTCCCAGGAGACCATGACGGCGGCCTCGTCGTCGGCGGTCGAGAAGCCCTTGTAGCCGCGGTAACGGGCGTGCGAAGGGTCGAACGCCTCGTACTGGGCGTTGGTGATTTCGGTAGCCCCGAGGGCATAATGCGCCTGCGGGATTTCAACCATCTCAGGCACAGGAATTTCCCGGTTGCAGGCGCTTGCAAGCAGGATAATACAGACTAAGTATTGGGCGGGTTTTTTCTTTTTCACAGCCCAAAATTAGTAATATTTAGTAAAAATTACTACCTTAGCCACGTTGTAAAACGCAACACTATGTGTAAGAGTTTCATTCTCCTCGGCGTCCTAACCACGTTAACACTATCCTGTACGCACAATAAAGTGTCGTCCAGCAACTACGTGCGGCCCGACGATTCCCTTTATACCCTCGACCTCGCCTACGACATCTACGCGGAAGACCCTGCGCGCGCACTGGCCGTGCTGGATTCGGCCCAGAAACTGGGCAACACCAGCGCTTTTTCCGCCGACAAAGCCCGCGCCATCATCCTCGCGCGTAACTCCGTAGACCCGCAGGAGGAAAAAGCCCTCCAGATTTGCATGGACCTGCTGCAGAGCGACTCCACGCAGGTAACTTCCAAGGACGGCGCAGACCACCGCCTGGACGTTCTGCGCGTCACGGCAGAGATTTTCCGTACGCGGCGGGACTATGAAAACTGGCTCAAATATGCCATTGACGTAGCCGACCTAAGCCACGAAATGGGCATGGAGAACGAGGCCATCCGCACGGAAGCGGAGATTGGCATGGTCCTCACCCACCTGGGCCGGGAAGCCGAAGGCCTGAAAAAGCTGAACGACGCCCTGGAGGCCCTGGCACCGCGCACCACCAGCAGCGTGGATGCCCTGGATGCCTGGGTGGTGGTAGCTAAACGCAACATTAATGTATACGACGAACTGGACCGCCCCACTGAAATCATCGGGCTGGCCCAGGGCATCATTGATAAACTGAACTATTTCCAGCTGAACGCAAACAGCTTCGCCGAAGACAGCGACCGCCTGCCGCCCAGCGCAGACGCCCATGCCGGCTGGTGCAACTTCTACCGGGCCCAGGCCCATGGATTCCTGGCCCGCGCCTACGCCCTGCTGGGCCGCACGAAGGAAGCCAAACGGGAGATTGCCATCTTCGAGGCCACGGATCACGGCCGCAGTTTCAGCGGCAAGCGCATGATCACCGGCGCCTGGAAGCTGGTCGGTTACTGGGACAAGGTTCTGGCGTTTGACGAAATCCTGGAACAGCGCATGGGCACCGACACGCTCAACGCCGAATATGCCATCATCCTGCGGGACCGCTCGGACGCCGCCAAATCCAAGGGGCATTATCACGAGGCCCTCACCTGGCTGGACCGTCACGCCCGCGTGCAGGATCAGCTGGCACAGCAGCTCCAGAGCAGTCAGGCGCAGGAATACGCTTCCAAGTACCACGCCAAGGAGCAGGAGCTGGAAATCCAGAAGGCGCGCTCGGATGCGCGCAAGAAAACATCGGCCCTCATTGCCGTCCTCATCGTGTTCATCCTGGCCGGCCTGGCCTCCATGTACTACCGCACGCAGCGACGCCTCATCAGCGAGAAGAACCACGTGCTGGTAAAACTCATCAACCGTTTTGCCCCGCCTCAGAAGCAGGTGGTAAGCGCCAAGACGGAGGAAGACGGCGTGGTGGAAGTCACCGAGCAGGACCGCGAGCTGTTTAAGGCCATTGACGAGGCCATCCGCAACGAGCGTCTGTACGCCAACGTGAGCCTGCAGCGCCAGGACATCCTGGACCGCTTCAACATGCGCCGTCAGGTGCTGAACAAACTCATGGCGGCCTTCGCCGGCGGCGACTCGTTCCCGTCCTATGTAAACAGCATCCGTCTGGAAGAAGCCGTGCGCCTTTTGCGCGACGAACCGGACCGTCCAATTGGCGATATTGCAGAGACTGTGGGCTTTACAATGGCCAATTTCCGGGTGGCTTTCAAACAATCTTATGGAATTACGCCTGCGGAGTTCCGCAGCAACTTATAGAAAATATTGTTTCAGTTCCCGTGGAAGTGAAAAAACGGAATCGACCATAGAATATACTGCAAGGCAGTTTTTCCCTGCAAAATTTTGGTCCGTGTTTCATTTTCGGTGCAAATTAAAAAATGGCACAGCGATAGCTCCAGGTTAGTATTTGGACCGCTGAACCAAATTGTAACGTCAAAAACGTACAAATTAAAAAAAGTCGCCTTATCTTTGCACTGAAACTTAAACACATAGAAAACTTCCCTAAACTTCCACTACGAAAAACGAATAAAGTAGCCGGGTTCCCGCCCGGCTACTTTTATTTTATTTTGTCGCAAATATTCGCTAAATTTGGGACCCGATTTTAGCAACAATCCAATTAACGATAAACCATGATCAAAATTGACGTAAAAGGTTGCTCTTCTTTTGTAGACGCAGCCAAGTATGACTCCTACGTGAGCAAGGCGCTGGACGCCTTCGACGTGCTGGAAAGCGAGAAAGGAGCCGGCAACGACTTCCTGGGTTGGAAGCACCTTCCCTCCGAAGTGCCCGCCTCCATGCTCGCCGACATTGACACCATCTGCGCAGACTGGAAGTCCCGCGGCGTAGACCTCGTGATTGCCATCGGCATCGGCGGTTCCTACCTGGGTGCCAAGTGCGTGATCGAAGCCCTCAGCCACAACTTCGCCAAGCAGCTCAAGAAGAAGGACGCCCCCGAGGTGGTCTTCGCCGGCAACAACCTCTCCGAGGATTACCTGGCCGAGCTGATGGACCTCGCCGGTGAGCGCAATGTCGCCTGCATCGTCATCTCCAAGAGCGGCACCACTACCGAGCCCGCCGTGGCTTTCCGCATTGTGAAGCAGTACATCGAAGAGCGTTACGGCAAGCAGGAAGCTGCCGTTCGCATCGTTGCCATCACCGATGCCAAGAAGGGCGCCCTCAAGACCCTCTCCACGCAGGAAGGCTACAAGACCTTCGTCGTTCCGGATAATGTGGGTGGCCGTTTCTCCGTGCTCACCCCTGTGGGCCTGCTTCCCATCGCCGCCGCCGGCCTGGATGTGAAGGGCCTGCTGGAAGGTGCCAAGGAGGCCGAAAAGGCCCTGGCCGTAAAGTCCAAGGAGAACCCGGCTGTGGTTTATGCCGCCATCCGCAACCTCCTGCACAGCGAATATGGCAAGAGCACCGAGATCCTGGTGAACTACAACCCCAAGCTCACCTTCGTGGCAGAATGGTGGAAGCAGCTCTACGGCGAGTCCGAGGGTAAAGACGGCAAGGGTATCTTCCCTGCCAGCGTGAACAACACCGCCGACCTTCACTCCATGGGTCAGTTCATCCAGGAAGGTTCCCGCGTCATGTTTGAGACCGTCCTGCACGTGGAGAAAGCCCAGCGCAGCGTGGTCATCGGCTCCGACGAGCAGAACCTGGACCAGCTGAACTTCCTCGCCGGCAAACATGTGGAGCACTGCAACCACATGGCCGAACTCGGCACCGTACTCGCCCACATCGACGGCGGCGTGCCGCAGATTCAGGTTGCCTTCGAGCAGGTAGACGCCAAGAACCTGGGCGCCCTCCTCTACTTCTTCGAGTTCGCCTGCGGCGTCTCTGCTTACACCCTGGGTGTGAATCCTTTCAACCAGCCCGGTGTAGAGGCCTACAAGAAGAACATGTTCGCCCTGCTTGAAAAGCCCGGCTACGAAGAAGCCACCAAGGCTATCAAGAATCGCCTGTAAAAAAAATGAAGAGAGGAACTGAGATTCAGTTCCTCTCTTTTTTTAAGTGGCAAAGCCGTAAGCCGCTTTCTGTTTTTAAATCTGTCATTTATCTTCGCAACCTACCCCCCGGCATCAGGCGGGCAGCCCTCAACTGCCGGTATATTTGGTCTTGCAGGCCCGGTGACGTACCCGTTGCATGTCGCCATGCAGCGTCGTGGGCTCTTACCCCGCGTTTTCACCCTTACCAATTGCTTGGCGGTTCTTTTCTGTTACGCCATTTGAAGATTACTCCCCACTGTGCTTTCCACAGACGGGTGCCCTATCCTGTGCGGACTTTCCTCAGCCTTGCGGCCGCGACAGATTGCCTTACCACTAAGGGACGGCAAAGTTACGAATTATTCTTGATGCGAGCAAGCGAGGCCTCCACATCGTCGTAGTTGTAGCCTCTTGAAAGCCCGAATTTGAGCAGTTTGAGACGAATCTGCGGGTCCCCTTCCAGCGAACGGGACTTAGCCTGCAGGAGCTTGTCCTGTTTATTGTCGGCCTTTTCAGGTTCAATCTCTTCCAGGGCCGCAGTTATAACAGCGTCCTTCACGCCTTTTGCGCGCAGCTGGAAGCGGATCTTGATGGGGCCCCAGCCCTGGATGCCGGCCTTCTCGCGGGCGTAGGCGCTCGCATAGCGCGCGTCGTCCACGTAGCGGTCTTCCACCAGAGAGGCAACCACCTCGGCGGCGGCCGCGGTGTCTCCCTCCAGCTGTTTCAGGGCTTTGCGGTAGACATCGGCCTCACAGTACTCTGCCTTCGAGCAGAGCCGCTGGAGGCGCGACAGGCACTTTTTCGCGAGGTCGTCCATCGGCCTAGAAGTTATAGCCCAGGGCGATGTACGCGCCCACGCGGCGGGTGGCCGACGACCAGTGCAGCTGGAACTTGAACGGGCCGACGATGGAGTTGTAGGCATAGCCGATGCCCGCACCCATCTGGATGTTGGACAGGCGGGTGAGGCTGGAGAATTCGTCGAAGTCCATGGCCGAGTTGACCACGGTGGAGACGTAGTGGTTCCGGCCCAGGCGGTAGCGGCCTTCCAGGCGTGCCACGAAGAGTTTCTGGTCCATGAGCATGCCGCCCACCACACCCGCGAAGGGAATCTGGTGGTCCAGGTAGCGTCCGGGCATGTCGCCGCCCATCATATTGGTGTACAGCAGCGGGACGTCCCCGTTGCCGGCGAAGATCATGCGGGCATAGCCCTGGCCGATGAGCGTGAAGCGGCCCATGCTAACCGGGATGGTGATGTCGGCCGCCACGGTGCCCAGGAAGCGGCCCTGGTTGTCCGGGGTGAAGCCGGTGTACGCCAGCTGGCCGCGGATGCCGGTGCTCACGCCCCTGGTGGGGAAATAGCTGTTATCCAGCGTTTCCACTCGGCCGTCGACGAACAATTCGGGATAATCCTCCGTGGTATTGAACTTGGCGAAGTCCAGGCCGGTTTCGGCCAGAATTCGGTAGATGCGGTAGAAGACGTTACGAAAACCCAGCTTCACGTCCATGTCGGACCAGTGCATGTTGGAGAAGAACACTTCCTGGTTGGACTGCAGGAAGGTGGCCGCAATAGGAGAGGCATCCTCCAGCATGAAGTTGCGGTTCAGGTAAGTCATGTTGGCGCGGACGTTCATGGTGGCGAAGTTCCGGCCGTTGTAGGCGTACAGCAGGTCCACGAGCGGGTGCGTGCTCAGGCGCGTGGTCACGTCCAGCGAATGGCCGCGGAACGCGTTGGTATTCAGGCCGACGTTAAACAGCAGGGAGACGAACTCCTCGGAGTCTACGCGGGCGCCGAGTCCCAGTTTATGCATGGGACCGCGCTTGCAGGTAATGCGCAGTTTATAAGGTTCCTGCGAGCCGCGCAGCTCGTAGTTGACGTAGTCGTAGGCCCCCTTGCCGAAGATGCGGGAAATGTCGTCCTCGATGGCATCCCTGTCCACCACGCTGAAGGCTTTCACCTGCATGCCGCCCAGGATGTAGGCCACCTCCTGCGAATCTACGCCCACGACCTCAATCTGGCCGATGCGCACTTTCTGCAGGCCGATGTCCACGGCGGGTTTGGCGTGGAATTCTTTCTTGGCGTTGCCCAGGCGTTTCCTCAGGGCCGCAAACTGCGGCGCGGCGGCCTCGGCGGCCCTGTAACCGCGGGCGTAGAGGCTGTCCACTGCCTGGCTCGTAAAGCTGAGCATGTTGTAGCCGGTCATATCCGGGTGGATATGAATGTCAATCATGCGCTGGTTCAGGTTGAAGGCGTCGTTGGAGAAGAGGTCCATGCTGGCCATCATGATATCGGCCAGGTTCTGGATTTCATCGGCGGTGAGGTTGCGTTCGCTCAGGTCGATGGCGATGACTACATCCGCCCCCATTCTCTTCGCGAGGTTCACCGGCATGTTGTTGCGCATGCCGCCGTCCACCAGCACCATGCCTTCCGAGCGCACGGGCGCGAAGAGGCCGGGAATGGACATGGTGGAGCGAAGGGCCAGGTTCACCGAGCCGCTGTGCCAGATCTTGGCTTTGCCGGACACCATGTCCGTGGCCACGCAGGCGAAGGGAATCGGGAACTTGAAGAAGTCGGTGGAGTCGCTGTAGCCCACCGTACGGGAGGTGATGAGGTGGTTCACGTTCTGGCCGAAGACGAAGCCGGAAGGCAGGCTGCCCAGGATGCTGCCGCGCGTGATGTCGTCTTCGGTAGCGCCCAGGTGCAGTTCACGGGAACCGCCGCCGGTGAAAGGTTCCTCGCCGGCCAGGAAGTTCTTGTAGTCGTCCTGCTTGTAGTAGAACGGGAACGAGACCAGGTATTTTTCTTTGTTGCGAATGCGGGAATACGGAAGGTATTTCTTGTCCACGCGGTCGCTCAGGACCATGCCCCAGTCCATGTGATGGAAGAGGGAGTCCAGGTAATCTACGCTATATCCCAGGGAATACATACCGCCCAACAAGCCGCCGATGGAAGTTCCCACCACCATGTCGATGGGAATGTCGTACTGTTCCATGTACTTGAGTACGCCCACGGTGGCTGCGCCTTTGGCTCCGCCGCCGGAGAGGACCAGCGCCACGGTGGGACGCTTCTTACGGATTTCGGCCATCTTGGCGCGAATCTCCTGCACGGCCTTGGCATCCTTGGCATCCAGGCCGAAGGTAGAGGACGGGGCTTCTTCAATGCGTTGTGCCTGCAGTGTCAGGGCCGACACAGCAAGGGCAAGGACGGTAAATAGCTTTTTCATAGTTACTTTTCTTTGTGCTTCCCGGCCAGGAGGCCGCAGGCGGCGAAGATGTCTTCGCCGCGGGAAGCGCGGATGGTGGCAGTAAGGCCGCCTGCATTCAGGCGGTCCCTGAAGGCTTCCATCTGTTCACGTTCCGCCGGACCGTAAGGGAAGTCGGGGATGCGGTGGAAACGGATCAGGTTCACACGGCACTCAAGGTGTTTGAGCAGCCGGATCAGTTCGTCGGCATGGGCAGGAGTATCGTTCCAGCCATGGAAAATGGTGTATTCAAAGCTCACACGGCGCTGGCCGGTGAAATCGTATTGCTTCAGCAGGCGGATGACCTCTGTCTCCGACCAGGCTTTCTGGACGGGCATCATTTCGGCGCGTTCTTCCGGGAAGGGATTGTGCAGGGAAACGGCCAGGTGGCACTTGCATTCGTCCAGGAAGAGTTTCAGTTTGGGCAGTACGCCGATGGTGCTCAGGGTGATGCGCTTCGGGCTCCAGGCCAGCCCCCAGTCGGCCGTGAGGATTTCGATGACGCGCTTTACCTGGTCCCAGTTGTCCAGCGGCTCGCCCATGCCCATGAAGACGGTGTTGGTGAGCTCTCCGGCTTCGTCTACGGCGAAGTACTGGCTCAGGATATCGGCCGCATCCAGGTTTCCGTGGAAGCCCTGCCGGCCCGTCATGCAGAACTTGCAGGACATCTTGCATCCGGCCTGCGAGCTCACGCAGAGGGTTTTGCGGTCTTCGTCGGGGATCATTACGGCTTCGACGCAGGATTCTTCGATTCTGTCTCCGACCGGGCATCTCACCGGAAACAGGTACTTCCTGGTACCGTCCTGGGAAGTCTGCACGTCTATCGGCTCAATCATTCCCACCTCATAACGTTCCTTGAGCACTTCCCTGCCCTGCTTGGACAGGTTTGTCATCTCGTCAATGCTCTTCACACGCTTCTGATACAGCCACTGCGCCATCTGCTTACCGGTAAAGGCCGGCAAGCCACACTCTTGCGCAATCTGCTTCAGTTCTTCCGGGGTTTTCCCCAATAGACGTATCTTCATATCAGTGCAAAATTAACGATTTCTCTCAATATTATCAACCCACAAACCTAACGAGAAAACTATTCCGACACCTGCGCCGGAGCAATGCTGCACAGGGAAAGATGTTCAAAATGGTCTTCCGAGAGCACGCCCGCTTTGCGTAATGCCTCCAGGGTGCATTCTTCGCCCCGATGATGCTCGCGGAAAAGGACGATGCTGTGCGCTTCGTCGCGCGAGATGTGCGGATGCCGGGATAAATCGGCCTCCGGGAGCGCCCAGAGAGCGAAAGGCGCGGGCGGCGAGCACGTGATGAGGTCGCGGAGACCGGCGAACTTTTCCTCGTCGAAGTGATAGATCTCCATGAGCTGCTCGGGGCGCGAATACCCGCCCAGCTGCGCGCGATAGGCCACCACCTTGCCGGCGAAATACGGGCCGATGCCAGGGAGTGCAAGGAGCGCCACGCTGTCGGCGCGGTTGATGTCTACGCGGGGGATGTCGATGTACGGCGCGAGACGCTCGTACACGGAATCGGCCACGACGTAGCTCCGGGCGAAGTCGGCGGGCCGACGGAAACGCCCGCCCTTCTGGCGGTAGGCGTCGATGGCGAGCGCCTGCTTCTCGCTGAAGCCCAGCCGCTGGAGGTCCTCCAGGCTCACGGTATTAGGGTCGAAGCGGAAGGACTCCACCGGGCGCCGCGCCGCTTTCTCCCGGACCTGGATGGCCTCGGGGGCGTGGGTGGCGTTTTTGCGGTAGGTCTTCCGGGGCTCCGGGGGCGTAGCTACATTCGCTTCGCCCGGGATGACCGGTGTGTCTTTGGGCACGACCACGTACACGGTGTCCGGGTGGTCGCGGTTGGCGACCAGACGCGTGACGGCGGCCCGGTGTACAAACAGGGCTACCTGATATCCAAGGATGAGAAATACAAGGGCGATTGCGCCCGTGGTGAAACTGGCCGTAAGGGGGCCTTTATTCGTCTTCGGGTTCTTCTGGGGGGCCATAACGCTTCTTCTTTTGCGCTTTTTCCGGCGGGGCCCCACCCACCACAATGACTATTTCGCCTTTCGGCTCGTGTTCACGGAACCAGGCGGCGACTTCCGCCAGGCTTCCGCGTTTATGTTCTTCGTGTAATTTGGAAATTTCCCGGGCTACCGAGCAGGGACGCTCGGCCCCGAAGAATTCGGCAAACTGTTCCAGGGTCTTCACCAGCCGGAAAGGGCTTTCGTAGAAGACCATGGTCCGGGTTTCCTTGGCCAGTTCCAGCAGATGCGTCTGCCGGCCTTTCTTCTGCGGCAGGAAGCCTTCGAAGGCGAAACGGTCGCAGGGAAGGCCGCTGGAAACGATGGCGGGAATGCAGGCAGTGGCACCCGGAAGGGTTTGCACCTCAATACCTTCCTCGGCGCAGGTACGGGCCAGCAGGAAGCCGGGGTCCGAAATGCCCGGGGTGCCGGCGTCCGAGATGAGCGCCACGTTGAGCCCGCCCAGAATGCGCTCCTTCACAAGCTGCACCGTCTGGTGCTCGTTGAACTTGTGGTGGCTCTGGAGGGGCCGATGAATATCGTAATGTTTGAGCAGCACCGATGAGGTGCGCGTATCTTCGGCCAGAATAAGGTCTGCCTCCTGCAGGACCTTGACGGCACGAAGGGTCATGTCGTCGAGGTTGCCAACGGGCGTAGGAACAATGTAAAGCTTGCCGGCCACTATCCCAGTTTTTTACGGATAGCCATCATGAAACGGTAGGCTACGTCGGAGTCGAGGTTCCAGTGCGGGAAGTGCTCCTTGATATAGTCTACGGCTTCGTCGAGGGTGTTTACCTCATTGAGGGCGGCAATGGTTGCGTCGTACAGGGCGAAGTCCTCTTTGAAGAGTGTGCCGATGAACTGCGCGCGGTCCAGCAGGGAGATGCCGCTGCGGATGTTCTTCACCAGCATGCCGGGGTTGTCTTTGCGCCAGGCATAGTCCGAGGCAGTGGGAAGGTTCTTCGACTCGCTTCGAATGACAGGAGTGGGTTCGGGCTCGGCGACGGGTTCGGGCTCGGCTATAATCGGCTCGGGCTCTGCAACGGGTTCGGGTTCGGCGGCGGGTGCGGGTGCTTCTTCGGGTTCTTCGGCAGGTGCGGGGGGCATCGGCCCTACAACCACCGGCTCTACGCCCAGTTCGACGTCCGTGAAGTCTACCTCTTCGGCTTCCGCCGGGGTTTCTTCGGCCTTCTCCTGGAAAGCGGCAATACGGGCCTCCAGCGCGGCGATTCGCTCCTTCAGGGAGGCTATTTCATTTTGCGCTTCCAGCAGAAAATCCTGTTCACTCTTATTCATAATTTTCGTATATTTGCACTACAGATAACCTGTACTTCACCTGACAAAGTTACGGAAATGTTTTTGGAAAATGCAAAAAAATCGGGCTGCATTGAAGTGATTTGCGGCTCCATGTTCTCCGGAAAGACGGAGGAACTCATCAGAAGGCTCAAACGCGCCCAATTTGCCAAGCAAAAGATCGCTACTTTCAAGCCCACCATCGACAAACGCTATTCAGATCTCGACGTAGTTTCGCACGACTCCCACAGCATTTCCTGCACTCCCATCAAATCGCCCGCCCGCATGCTCCAGATCGAGCCCGACGTACAGGTTGTCGGCATCGACGAGGCTCAGTTCTTTGACGAATCCATCATCGAAGTATGCCAGGAACTGGCCAACCGCGGTGTTCGCGTGATCATCGCCGGCCTGGACACCGACTATCTGGGCAAGCCCTTCGGCCCCATGCCCGGCCTCATGGCCATCGCCGAGGATGTACAGAAGGTTCACGCCATCTGCGTCCGCTGCGGCTCCCTGGCCAATCATTCCCACCGCCTCTCAGATTCCAAGAAGCTGGTGGTCCTGGGCGAAAAAGACACCTACGAGCCCCTCTGCCGCGAGTGCTACCTCAAAGCCCTCGCCGAGGATAACGCTTAAGCAGCCCTAAAAACAGTTAAAGCCACGTTGAAGAACGTGGCTTTAACAAATATAGAAGGAGAATTAGTCCTGTACAGTAGCCATGGCCTCGCGGATCTTGGCCTCGAGTTCTTCGGCCAGTTCCACGTTGTCCAGCATGAGCTGCTTCACGGCCTCACGGCCCTGTGCCAGCTTGCTTTCCCCGTAGCTGAACCAGGAGCCGGACTTCTGGATAATACCCAGTTCGACGCCCAGGTCCACAATTTCGCCGCTGCGGGAGATGCCCTCGCCGAAGACGATATCGAATTCGGCCTTCTTGAAAGGCGGGGCCATCTTGTTTTTGACTACCTTCACTTTTACGTGGTTACCAAGAGCTTCGTCGCCGTCCTTGATCTGGGTGGTGCGACGAATGTCCAGGCGCACGGAAGCGTAAAACTTCAACGCGTTACCGCCTGTAGTGGTTTCGGGGTTACCGAACATAACGCCGATCTTCTCACGCAACTGGTTGATGAAGATGCAGCAGGTATTGGTCTTGGAGATGTTGGCCGTAAGCTTGCGCAGTGCCTGGGACATCAGGCGGGCCTGCAGGCCGACTTTGTTGTCCCCCATTTCGCCTTCAATCTCAGCGCGGGGCGTAAGGGCTGCGACAGAGTCGATGACGACAATGTCCAGGGCGCCGCTGCGGATGAGATTATCGGCAATCTCGAGAGCCTGTTCACCATTGTCCGGCTGGGAGATCAGGAGGGTATCCAGATCTACACCCAGCGCCTTGGCGTAGGTACGGTCGAAGGCGTGCTCTGCATCGATGATGGCAGCGATGCCGCCGCTCTTCTGGGCCTGCGCAATGGCGTGAATGGCAAGCGTAGTCTTACCGGAGCTTTCCGGTCCATAAATCTCGATGATACGGCCTTTGGGATAACCGCCGATACCCAGTGCATGGTCCAGTGCGATGGAACCGCTGGGAATTACCTGCGAAGCGTCCCATTCCGGCTGGTCTCCCAGCTTCATGATGGTTCCCTTGCCGTAATCTTTCTCAATTTTGTCAATGGTTGCCTGGAGGGCCTTGAGACGGGCTGCTCCCTGCGTTGCGTCAACTGCTTCTTTTGCCATAATTTACTTGTCTAATTTGCGAGCGTCCTGTAAAGCCGCATTCACAAAGATATGAAAAACCTATCGAAAATACAATTCATTTTCGTGGCAAAGATACAGCGAGCTTGTGCCAAACTATTGCGCATTCACAATTTCTTCTGCTCTTTTCAGAGCCAGGGAAATGTGGCTGCAGATGTTCTCCTTACCCACGACGTCTTCCATGCCGGCGTTCTTCAGGACCTTCATCACGGAAGGATTCACACCGGAAAGAACCACCTTCACACCCAGCTGGGAGCACATCTTGCACATGTTGGAGAGGTTGTGCACGCCGGTGGAGTCGATGAACGGGACCTTACGCATGCGGATGATACGCACCTTGGCGCGGCCACCCATGTCGCCCATCATTTCCTCGAACTTGTTACCAATTCCGAAGAAGTAAGGGCCGTTGATCTCGTACACCTTCACGCCCTCGGGGATGATCAGGTGCTCCAGGTTGCCCTGGATGTCCGTATCGGCCGTCGGGTCAATCTCATCGCTGAGGACAGAGACGTTGGTGGTCTCGGCCATACGCTTCATGCACAGCAGGCAGGCAATGAGCACACCCACCTCGATGGCGACGGTGAGGTCGAAGATCACGGTAAGGAAGAAGGTCACCAACAGCACAATAATGTCGGACTTGGGGTTCTTCAGGATAGCGCGGAAGGAGCGCCACTCACTCATGTTATAGGAAACCACCACCAGGATACCGGCCAGGCAGGACATGGGGATGTACTGCACCAGGGGCATCAGGAAGAGGTAAATGAGGGCCAGCACAATCGCGTGGGCAATACCCGCGACGGGCGTACGGCCGCCATTGTTGATATTGGTCATGGTACGGGCGATGGCGCCGGTAGCCGGGATACCGCCGATGAGCGGGGAAACCATGTTGGCAATACCCTGCGCAACAAGTTCCTGGTTGCTGTTGTGGCGGTCGCCGATGACACCGTCGGCCACGGCGGCGGACAGCAGGGACTCAATGGCGCCCAGCATGGCGATGACCATAGCAGGCTGTGCCAGACGGCGGACGCTGTCCCAGGTGATCTCCGGCACGGCCGGCTGAGGGAGGGCCGATGAGATGGTGAAGCGGTCGCCGATGGTCTCGATGCCCTCAACGCCGAGGTACTTCAGGCCGAGAGACGCGAGCGTCATCACGATGATGGCAACGAGGGAGCCGGGAATGCGACGGCTCACCTTCGGGGTGAATATAATAATAAGGATAGAGCCGATGCCCACGAGCAGCGACCACCAGTTGATGGTGCCGATGTTCTGGGCATACACTACCCACTTATCCAGGAAGTCGGCCGGAACGCTCTCGATCTGCAGGCCGAAGAGGTCCTTGATCTGCGTAGCGAAGATGGTGAGGGCGATACCGGAAGTAAAGCCGACGACAATCGGATAAGGAATATACTTGATAATGGTACCCAGGTGCAGCACGCCCATCAGGATGAGGAATGCACCGGCCATGAACGTAGCAATCATGAGGCCGTTCATGCCGTATTCCTGGATGATACCGTAAACGATGACGATGAAAGCGCCGGTGGGACCACCGATCTGCACTTTACTGCCACCGAAGAAGGAGATGATGAAGCCGGCCACGATAGCGGTGAGGATACCGGCCTCCGGAGAAGCGCCCGATGCGATACCGAAAGCGATGGCCAGCGGCAGGGCGACAATACCAACAATTACACCTGCAAGAAGGTCCTGCACAAGCGTCTGCTTGTTGTAGCCATTCTTCAGACTAGTAAACAGTTTAGGTTGAAAAGCTCCTTTGAAATCCATACTAATTTCTACTCATTTCTAAATCGGCCGCAAAATTAAAAATTTTTATTAAGATAAACAAGGAGCTGGCGCGGCATCAGTGATAGAGTATCAGTCTTTATTGTTGACTTTGATCTCGGGACGGGGTTTCTCCTCAGTTTGAATCTTCTTAATCAGCTTGCCGTCCTCAAATACAAAGAAAGTATTAACCCTGTAACCGTAATACATGCTTTCCTTGTAGCCCAGGGTTTCAACCGTTTTACCATCCACAAGCTCCAGCTCCTGCGTGTAAGGCTTTCCGTACTTCTCAAGGATGGATTGCTTGGAGTCACCGATCTTTACGTCATCATTCGAGTAAGCAGTCTCGCCGTACTCAGAATGCTTCCCGCTCCCATAAAAAACAGCACTACAACTTGTCAGGCACAATACCGCCACGGCGGCAGCAATCAAATTCTTTCTACGCATAACGAAATAGTTTTTCTCCCCTGCCCAGCAACATCCGTACCGTTTCCGTGAGGTTTTCGGCATTATCTCCCGCCCAAAGTGCTCCCAAATTCTGCGAAATTTTGTTAACTTTGCGCAAAATTTATTCAAATGGCAATCCAGAAACCCTCCATACCTAAAGGCACACGCGACTTCGGCCAGAAAGAGATGGCCCGCCGTAACTACATCTTCAACACCATCCGTGACGTATTCCGCACTTACGGCTACCAGGAGATTCAGACCCCTGCGCAGGAGAACCTCTCCACGCTCATGGGCAAGTACGGCGAGGAAGGCGACAAGCTCCTCTTCCGCATCCTCAACTCCGGGGACGCCTTCGCCGAGGTAGACTTCAACAAGCCTCTCACCAGCCAGGTATGCGAAAAGGGCCTGCGCTATGACCTCACGGTGCCTTTCGCCCGTTACGTGGTGCAGCACCAGAACGAGATTTCCTTCCCGTTCAAGCGCTTCCAGATCCAGCCGGTCTGGCGCGCCGACCGTCCCCAGAAGGGCCGTTACCGCGAGTTCTACCAGTGCGACGTAGACGTAATCGGCAGCCGCAGCCAGGTGAACGAGCTGGAACTGGTGCAGATGGTAGACGCCGTCTTCGGCAAACTGAACGTGCGCGTGGGCATCCACATCAATAACCGCAAGGTCCTCACGGGCTTCGCCGAAATCGCCGGCGCCCCCGACAAAGTGGTGGACATCACCGTCGCCATCGACAAGCTGGACAAAATCGGCATCGAGAAGGTGAAGGAGGAGATGGCCGATAAAGGCCTGTCGGCCGATGGCATCGCCGTCATCGAGCAGATCCTCTCCCTCAGCGGCAGCTTCGAGGAGAAGCTCGCCGCGATGCGCGGACTCTTTGGCGGCGGCAGCGCTTCCGGCGTGGTCTCTGAAATCGGCCTGAAAGGACTTGACGAGCTCGAAGAGCTCTTCGGATACATTGCCGCGGCAGGGGTATCGGCCCCCGTCGAGATGGACCTCTCGCTGGCCCGCGGCCTAAATTACTACACCGGCGCCATCTTCGAAGTGAAGGCGCTGGACTGGGAGATCGGCTCCATCTGCGGTGGCGGTCGCTACGACAACCTCACCGGCATCTTCGGCCTGCCCGACCTCTCCGGCGTGGGTATTTCCTTCGGCGCCGACCGTATTTATGACGTACTCGTGGGCCTGGAGCTCTTCCCCGCCAACCTCGAAAGCGCGACGACGCTCCTGTTCGCGGTCATGGGCCCGGACGAGCTTCGCTACGTGCTGCCCATCGCCAAGGCCCTGCGCGGCGCCGGCGTGGCTGTCGAGGTGTACCCCGAACCGTCCAAGCTGAAGAAGCAGTTCGACTACGCCGACAAGAAGGCCATCCCGTTCATTTCCATCAACGGCTCCAACGAAATCGAAGCCGGCACGGTGAACGTGAAGAACCTCGTCAGCGGCGAGCAGAAGGCCTTCCCGGCCACTGATCTGGACGCTCTCGTGGCTTTTTTGAAATAAAATTTGGCTATTTCAAAAAAAGTCCTTACCTTTGCAATCCCAAATCGCGGAGTAGAGCAGTTGGTAGCTCGTCGGGCTCATAACCCGGAGGTCGTAGGTTCGAGTCCTGCCTCCGCTACAAAGCTTTGAAAGTCAGCCTTAACGGCTGACTTTCTGCTTTGTGCGCTGGGCAGGACTCCCTTCTCACGTTACCCTCACCCCAAACCCCTCTCCTCGGGAGAGGGGCTGGCGGCAGAAGCCGCCTTGCGGGCCTGCAGGCCCTGTCGCTTCGCTCCGGAATGCCGTGACCTTGCCGCGTTGACAGCCAGAAGGGCCTGAGAGGGCGATTTCTTGTCGAGGCGGCATCAGAATCGGCCCTTTTGCTCTAAAACCCTGCCACCTCGACAACCAGAAGTGCGTAGA
>Ga0310786_10005461_pt1 | contig 17232 bp, 20 predicted proteins | sample AusTroGonzalo_MG_FD_203881 | JGI IMG/M metagenome (GOLD analysis project Ga0310786, IMG submission 203881) | Bovine rumen microbial communities from tropical cattle in Woodstock, Queensland, Australia - Gonzalo_03 (v2) (version 2) | ecosystem: Host-associated > Mammals > Digestive system >... | reverse complement strand
GAGCGCTGACCGGACTCGCAGTAGCGATTGTCCTTATTGTTCGCAAGACAGCGCCAGCCTACGCGCTCGTGGCGGGTGCGCTCGCGGGCGGTCTTCTCGGCGGCGGCGGGCTGCAGGAGACAGTTGGCGCGATGATATCTGGCGCACAGTCGATGATGCCGAGCGTCCTGCGGATCCTGACCTCCGGCATCCTCGCAGGTGCGCTCGTCAAGACCGGGAGCGCCGAGAAGCTCGCCGACGCCATCATCCGCGCGATAGGCCCGCGCTTCGCCCTCGCGGCGATTGCGCTCGCGACCATGATCGTGACGGCGGTCGGCGTGTTCGTGGACATAGCCGTCATAACGGTCGCGCCTGTCGCGCTCGCCGTAGGCCGACGCGCGGGGCTGCCCGTCTCTGCGCTGCTCGTCGCGATGGTCGGCGGCGGCAAGGCTGGCAACGTTGTCTCTCCTAACCCGAACACAATCGCGGCGGCAGATGCGTTCCACGTCGAGCTTACGGATCTTATGGCGAAGAACATTGTCCCCGCCGTATGCGCGCTTGCTGTGGCGGCGCTCCTCTCGTCATGGATTGCGCGGCGCGAGCGCAGCGCGGCAGTTGCGTACGGAGGGGCGGCGGAGGACGCACCAGCGGCGGGCGGCGGCCCCGGAATCTTGGCAGCGCTGGCTGGTCCGGCCGTCGTCGTCCTGCTTCTGGCGCTTCGCCCGGCATGCGGCTTCGCGGTTGATCCGCTAGTCGCGCTCCCGGCGGGCGGACTCGTCTCCATCCTCGCTTGCGGAGCCTGGCGCAATACGGCGTCGTACTGCGAATACGGGCTCTCTAAGGTCGTGGGCGTCTCGATACTCCTCGTCGGCACCGGTGCGGTCGCGGGGATCGTCAAGAACTCGGAGCTCAACGCGGACATGATCGCGCTTCTCAACGCATGCAGGCTCCCGGCGTTCGCGCTTGCGCCGTTCTCGGGCTTCCTCCTCTCCGGAGCGACGGCGTCGACGACGGCGGGCGTCACCATGGCGGCGCAGACGTTCTCCGGCGCGCTGGTTGATGCCGGCGTCCCGGCACTTTCGGCCGCCGCCATGATGCATGCCGGCGGCACGATTGTCGACGCGCTCCCGCATGGAAGCTTCTTCCACGCGACGGCCGGCGCCGTCGGCATAGGAGTCAAGGAACGACTGCGGCTCTTCCCGTACGGTGCGCTCGTCGGCCTTACGACCACGCTCGTCGCGACTGCCATGCATCTGCTCGGATATTAGGCGGGAATTGCCGTGGCTGCATTACACAAAACAGCCGCGGTCGGCTTGGCCGGGTCGACTTATGCTGTGATTTTGTGGTGATTGACTAGAGGATGGGCGTTTTGTTATAATTGGGCCGTGAACATTTGCAGAAAGGGCACTATGAAACGACTAATTGCAATTATGTGTGTGGCCGCGCTTTCAATTGCTGCGGCAATGATTTCAGGATGCGACAAGGTTGAGGACGCCGGGCGCAAGGCGGTCAGGAAAACCGGCGATCTTGTCGGCAAGGGCGTGGCTGAGTTCGCCAGCGGCGTTGGCGAGGGCGTCAGGGATGTGACGGACGGGAGCCTCCCGGACGTTATGACTGCGATTGCCACGCGCAAGTCTGTCCGCAAGTTCGACCCTTCGCGCACCGTTGACGCCGCGCTTGTCGAGAAGCTGCTGCGGGCTGCGATGGCGGCGCCTACGGCAATGGACCGCCGTACATGGGAGTTCATTGTCGTCCGCGACGAGGCGAAGCTGAAGGCGCTTGGAGAGGCTTTGCCCTACAGCAGAATATCCAACGGCGCCAGACTGGCCATCTGCGTATGCGGGACGCTGGACAATGGGCTTCCCGGCCGCGGCAAGGAGTATTGGGTACAGGATTGCGCCGCAGCTGCGGAGAACCTCCTCCTTGCCGCCCACGGACATGGGCTTGGCGCAGTGTGGACGGGCGTCTGGCCTGGAGAGGACCGCATTGCAGCGGCTCGTCAGATTCTCGGGATACCTGAAGAATATGCGCCGCTTTGCATGATCCCAATTGGATATCCAGCGGAGAATCCCGCCGTGAAGGACAAATGGAACCCTGCAAAGGTCCATTACGACAGATGGTGACATGTTCGCCTCGCTCGTGCATTCTCCCGAGGCGAAGAACATGCAGAAGTGGGATGCGACGTGGACACGATTAGCCCAGAGAAGCGGTCCAAGGTGATGTCGGCGATACACTCGCGCGACACGTTGCCGGAGATTGTCGTCCGCAAGATGCTCTGGGCGAACGGCTACCGCTTCCGCGTCTGCGACAGGCGCATCGTGGGCCATCCCGACATCGTGATTCCCAGGTGCCGCGCCCTAGTAGAGATTCGGGGCTGTTTCTGGCATCAGCATGGATGGGAGTGGGACGGTCGCAAGCTCGTCCAGACATCGGTCTGCGCTACCGCAACGAGGCCGAAGTCAAACCGTGCGTTCTGGAACGCGAAGTTCCGGCGAAACGTCCGCCGCGACGCGGAGCACGAGCGCGCGTGGGCGGCAGATGGCTGGAACCTCATCGTCATCTGGGAATGTGGCTTGAAGACGGCGAAGGAGCGCGAAAAGACGTTTGAGTTCCTCCTCCGCCATCTTGCAGCCTGGTCAAAGAGAAGTGGTGTGCAGGGGCGGCAAGATTAACAGGATTTTTCGGAGGGGAATCTTATGTCGGTTGCGTGGAAAGAGGCAGACTTGATAGAGGCGCTGGCGAAGATCCACGGGTCGCGGCCGTTTGAGGCGGACGCGGAGGTCGTCCCATTCGGCGGGGCGAATCTGCTCGTCTCGACGGATTCCTTCTCGGAGCGCGAGGACTTTCTCGTCGGCCTCGACCCAGAGGCTATTGGGCGGGTGATGGCGTATGGCGCGATTGCCGACATTCTCGCGTGCGGTGCAAAGCCGGAATTTATCGTTCAGGCGTGGAATGTCGACGAGCAACATGATGCGGCGTTTTACGGTCGCATTGCGCAAGGCGTCCAGCAAGTCGTGTCGCATTACAGCGCGAAGGTCGTGGGCGGCGATGTCGGCGGTGCGAAGGAATGGTGCTGGACGGCGACGGTCTTCGCGTCTTGTGCGTCATCCGTCCGACGCGTTGCCTCGCGCCGTGTCGATTTTGACCTTTATTCGACAGGGGCGCTTGGCACGGCTAATGCGTCGGTGTTTCTCGGGCGTCCGGTCCCCGAGCCTGTCTTGCGCGCGCCGGTTCCGGGCATCGCGCTTTTCGCAACGGACACGAGCGGTGGCCTTTTCGACGCGCTGGAGAATCTTCGCCGGGCAAATTCCGGCATGTGGCTTGTGGTGGATGCGGATTGTGCGGTAGCGCCGGAAGTTGTGCGCGGCCTGCCAAAAGGCGTGGAGCCGGGTTGGGCGCTTGTTGGTGGCGTCGGGGAATACGAACTTGTCTTTGCTGTTCCGCATGGCGCGGATGCTGGAGGTGCGCTGAAGATCGGAACTGGAGGGTTCGGCCCTGGACGCGAAGGCGAAATCTCCATTTCGAGAGGCGGGAAGACCTGGCGCATGGCTTCGCCGCCTCCGGACTACCGCGCAATCGCACCGGAAGAATGGCTCAAGGCGACGGCGTCATATTGGGCTGCGATGGGGCTTTAGGGAATGGAAACAGTTCTTGTCACAGGCGCGGGCGGATACATTGGGTCGAATGCGGCCGAGTATTTCGCGCATGCCGGCTATCGCGTCGTTGGATCGGTCCACCGCAATGTCGCGGAGAGGTTTTCGCGCCTCGGCGTCGAGACGGTCAGGGCTAATTTGACGGATGCGGAGGCCATACCGCGCCTGTTTGACGCCAAGCCAGACTACGTCGTGCACATTGCGGCGCGAGCGAGCGACGTCGGACGCGACGAATGGTTCCGAGAGGCGAACTACGAAGCGGTGAAGCGCCTTGCGTCCGCATCGATCGAATACGGCGTGAAGCGATTTGTCTATCTCTCGACTTCGGATGTGTACGGGCTCCGAGATTTCCATGGAGAGGGGGAGGACGAGCTGGCGTTTAACGAAAGCGCGTCGAATCCGTATCCGAAGTACAAGATACTTTCCGAGAAGTGGCTTGCGGAGAACCTGCCGCACGAGCGGTTCAGCTGCGTGAGGCCGTGCGTAGTCTATGGGCGCGGCGACACCTCCATAACGCCGCGCACCGTCGCGTACCTGAAAAACTCTCCGGCCGTCTTTCACTTCGGAAAGTGGCGCGGAAGGAACCGCTGGCCGCTTGCGCATGTCGAGAACGTCTGCCGCACGCTTCATGCGGCGATGATCCTTCCCGAGGCCGGAGGGAAGGGCGTGACGGTCCTTGATTCGAAGCGGACGACGCTAAGCGAATACTACCACAAAATCGCCTGTGAGTTTCTGGGCGGGAAGTGCCTTCGCGAATGCACGCTGCCGATGTGCGTGATCCGTCCTGTCGCATGGCTTTCGTCGGCGCTTTCGCGTAACCGCGACAAGCCGCTCTTCGATCCGACGCTCTACGCTCTCGATACGGTCGCGCACAACCTCGACTTCTCAAATCGACGTATGCTCGACTGGCTTGCTGCGGCAGGGCTTGAGGAGCATGCCGGATGTGCCGAAGCCGACCGAAAGGAACAGGCTGTATGAAAATGAAAAGACCGCCTGCCTGGCGCTGACAGGTGCAATGTGTTCAACCATAGACTGAGGACTTAATATGAAAATCAGGAGCATTGCAATTGGAGTTGTTGTTGGCTGCGCAATCTTTGTTTGCGGCGTGGTGGCAGTGGCGTGGCAGAAGGGCTGGTCCCTCCGTGAAACCATGGAGCTTGGCGCGGGCGTGATCGCAGCAAAGGCGACGCGGCAGACGATCGAGGACAGGACGGCGGCGATTCTCGCGAAGAAACCGCAATTGCGAAGCATTGCTAAAAGCGCCGGCGGGAAGTTGCGGATACTCGTATTCAAGAACGAGCGATCTGTCGAAGTCCACGCACCTGGCTGGGAAGCTCCGCGCATCTATCCGATGACGGCCTTCAGCGGGATGCTTGGCCCGAAGCTTCGTGAGGGCGACGGACAGATTCCGGAGGGCATCTACGGGATTGGATACCTTAACCCGAATTCAAGCTACCATCTCTCGCTCAAGGTGACATATCCAAACGAGTCGGACAGGGCGCGCGCGAAAGCGGACGGGCGCGCGAACCTCGGAGGAGACATCATGATCCACGGCAAAGCGGTCACAATCGGGTGCGTGCCCGTCGGCGACGACGCGATCGAAGACATTTTCTATCTCGCGTCGGAGGTGGGGATAAAGAACGTCTCGGTCGTCATCGCGCCATACGACATGCGCAAAGGCCGCAAGCCGGAACTGGAACGCTCACCGCTGAAGTGGTATTCCGATCTCTGCCGTGAAGTCTACATTGAGCTGTGCGGAGCGGCAGGACTTTACGGACGCTTTCTGGAGCATCCGTCAGACGATGCGTTGATGGATGTCGTAATGGCCGTGGAGAACGGGTGTTGGGATGGTGACATGATACGCTACATGAAATTGGAATTGGACAGGCCCGTCCCGCGACATCTACACACGACAGCTGGCGACGGAGTGGATATCGACAGCTATTCCCTGGCCGTGTTCCTTTCCGGTGAAATGCTTGGATTCTCTCCCCCTGCATCCGCTAAGGTCGCATGGACTGCGATACTGAATCGTTCCACTCCAGATGAAAGCGAGGAACATCGTGGCTATCAATCTCCATACCGCGTTCATATATTCCCTGCGACGCCAGATGGAGTAAAATTGGCTAAGAAGAAGCTGTCTTCGTATATGGCAAATGACTAGCGTATCCGAGAGGAGCTATTGGCCAATTTCCAATGAAAGTAAACATGACATGAAGAAGAAAGAAGGTTTTGATTTCGGGCGAATGCTGTTCGGATGCGTCTTTGTGGCGTTTGTATCCGTCTTTGTCTGGATCATGTCAGACGTATTCGTTGCGCCGTCGCTCAATGGCTATGAGACGGCTCACTGCCGCATCGTCAAATCGTCCATAGAGATGGAGAAGGTCGATCGATTCGTCTTTACTGCAGAGTTCGCCTACGAGCACCTTGGAAGAACCTACAAGTCCAATTCGCTTTGCAGGCCCGAACAAAGTGAGTTTGAGTTCAGCCGCCTTGCGAGCCGTCTGCCGATTCTTGAGAAGTATGCGCCCGGAACGGAACACGAATGCCTTGTAAATCCGGCGAATCCATTTGACGCGGTTCTCGCCGTGGAGAATCCGGTTGAAGACCCTGAAGCATTGCCTGGCAACGCTCGTCCAATTATTGCAGGGGTGGTCTTGTTTATGTTTCTCTCCGTCGGCGTATTCATGATAGTGTCCGCGTTCCCGTCCGTTCGGCGGATTGGAACGCCGCGCGTGAAGAAATTGCTTGTTGCCATGTTTCTTGTATTGTTCGGCTGTCCGTTCATGTCTGTTGGTTCGTTTGGGCTCGTGCGGTATGTGCGCGAACGGTCTGAGTCAAAGTCGTACGTGCCTGTTACGGCGAAAATCCTCTATTCGGACATGTGTTCGGTTAGAGTGGGCGGACGCCGGCCTCACACGTCGTACAGCGTGCGTGTAGGCTATGAATACGCCGTTGACGGAAAGAAGTACGAAAGCGACCGTCTGGCGATCGCGCATGTTTCGTCCAACAACTACGACCACCAACGGTATTTGGCGAGCAGATACAAGAAGGGTGATGCGGTTACGGCGTACATTTCACCGAATGATCCTCGAAAGAGCCTCCTTGAGAAAGCTGGTGGACTTGGCGACATCGGAGCGCTGGCCTTTATGGGGCTCTTCGGCGTAGTTGGTTTCGCGATAATGGTCGGCGGGCTATGGATGATGTTCTCGCTTCTGCGCGGGAGCAGTGGCGCGCCGCTTTCTTTCGAGGGGCGGATGTTGAAGCGGTCGCGTGCCGATCTGGCGATGCTGGGGCTGTTTGCCGTCGTCTGGAATGTGTTTTCATGGTCGTTTGTGCTGGGGTTCGTCGGCAAAGAACAGATCGGGCGGCTGGAACCGGGCCTGCTTGCCGTTGCGGTCTTCCCCATTATCGGGCTATTCCTCCTTGGCGGCTTCGTCTGTAAACTTGTCCGCGAACGGCGTGCTCCGCGCCTTAAGTTGGCTCTGTCGTGCGCGATGTGGAAGCATGGCTCCCCTGCGCAGGTCGATTGGTCGCTTGAAAAACCAGAAGAGATTGAATCTCTTGAGATTGTCCTTGAGCGCACGAGGATGGAGGGATCGGGGAAACATCGCCGCCTGATAGCCGTCTCGTCGCAGAGTTGTTGCCGTCACGTCCAGCCCATGGTTCCTGGGGCGGGAAGTTTTGGTTTTGCGGTGCCGGGAAGAGCAGATGACGGATGTAATTTGGCGTTTGGCGCAAAGGTGAAGGTTAAATCCATTCGCCGCGCCTTTACCCTTGCCTACCCGTTGCCTAGTCCCATTGACTAAACCAAATTTTGTTAGTGCCAAATCCGATTCCCAATGAAAGGAACAAAAGATGAAAATGCGAATGATGTTTGCGCGGTCCGCCGCGGGATGGGCAATGAAGATTGCTGCTATCACTGCAGTGTTGTCGTGCGTACAGGTCGGTGTTCTTGCGTTGTCGCCGTTTTCCCCAAGATGCGTCGAGAAGGCGGTGGCGAATGCGTTCGATGTGGTTTATGAGCCGTATTTGGCGCTTGCAAGAAGATTTATATTCAATATTATGGGCGAACAGCAGGGGAACATTCTGCTAGGATTCTTCGTCATGCTTATAGGCATATTTCTCTATAGCCTCCTCGTCGCCGTTGTTGTCTGCATGGTTCCCCACATTCTGCGACGGCCAGGAATGCGAAGACAATCTTAAACTGCCGGCATGAGGCCGCCCATGGACGGACATCACCGAGATATGATATAATAGACAAAATCGAAAGGAGGGATAAAGTGAGTACATTGGCTGACGAAATGCTATTGCGTGTGCTTGTGCTGGGTGCTGCCTTTGTTATCCTTTTTATACTTCCGATTTTGCTTCTTTGGGCGGGAATGAAAAGGAAGGTGCGTTGGTGTATTGCGGTGGGGACGACGTGGCTTGCCTTGTCATGCGGATTTGTGACGTTCGTTGCAGACATGTTCAGCGCACGGCATGAGCGGATACTGGATCATGGCAAGACGCCAGACGGACGCGAATACGTACTGTTTCAAGCCTGCAATGGTGAACCTTACGCTGTCTGGCTGTATGTCCGCAACACGGATAGCGAATGGCTGTTCTACTATGTAGATCACGAAGTGTGGCCGTGGCGACATGGCGGACGGCTGGATTTCTCCGACGGGAAGGTTCGCGTCTTTTGCGGGGAAGAGCCATTTCGGACTATAGACATAGAGGAGGAGAGCGGCTCAGAATCTGGACGTTATCCCTCCACAATGACAGCTGAAGAAGTGTTCGACAGTTGTCGAGATAAGTAAGACCAGAAGGGAAGGAGGCGAAATAAACATGCGAGTGGTTTTTATTGCGCTTGTAGTGGTGATGATAGCCATAGGATTGCTGGTCATTGCCAAGATGAACAAGAATCCAAGCAGTGAAAAGGAGAAGACAATGGACGATGAAAAACTTCAACTGTCAAAAGAGTGCTCCAGACTGCTTGACGCCTCTATAGAAAGCAATGTTCCAATCGTCCTTGACATGGGCGAGGACTTCTGTCCGACGCTTTATGTGACTGAAGGCGAACGCGGCACATTCTACAATCTGGCGGGTTTTGCGTCTGTTGAGGAACTTCGCGCCAAATCAAAGGAGGCGTTGGCTAATATGCCATCCGTCAAAGCCTATCTCCTGGCATACGCATCGTCCTGTGAGATGGAGGGCGTCCGCAAGGTCCTGCTTGTCATGGAAACAGCCGATAGAAACGATGCCAACGCGATGGTGGTTGCGGTTGTCTGCGATGTTGATAAGAAAAAGTCGGAGGATGGGCTGAAGTTACTGCCACAGACCGATTCGCTGTTCAAGTAGCGCAAGGCGCGGCGATTGTGCAGACGATGGATGTTGTAGCGTAAGAAGAGGGACGAGCTCATGAATACGCGGATGATGTTTGCGCGGAGAGGACGAGCGGCTGCTGGTGGTGAAGCCGAATGCGACCTATCGCAACGAATCGGTCATACACATATTCGACCAGTCGTTCACTTGCGTATGGGAGATGGAGCATGTGTCGGGGAGGAGTTGGCGGGCGGTTGTTTCGCCGCGCTTCCTTGATTCGGTGTTCATATACAAGAAGGACCTCAACACTGGCGAATACGAATGCTGCCAGATCAACAAGGCGGCGGGGCAGACAACGGACGGCTGATCTTGAGTGGAGGGAGGTAAATTGGCATGAAGATATCGTTTTTGCGTGTTGTGATCTGTGCGGTCGTCGGGACGATTTTGATAGGTGCGCTCCTTGCGTGCTTCTTCTTGCGTTCGCGGACGGCTGGCGTCGACACTTCGACCGTTCGCAAGGAACTTCGCTTCTACCGCTCCGGCACGGAGTGGTTTGCTGATGTTCCGCAGCACACCAAGGCCGAGAACCAGATGGTTGCAGGCGCGGATACGCTGCTTGAAGAAGTCTCCAACGGCGCCGATGAAGTGTTTGTTGTGCTGTCGTCGGACATTCCAAATCCTGACGAGTGGAAACTTCACCTGCATCTTGTAGAGCATGACAAATTCGGTGCGACTTACAAGGTTAATGCTGCCGGACAGGACAGCGCACAGTTCGCCTGGCTCTGTAACGTCATGCACACTGTCTTTGGCGGCGAGCATCCGACAGACATCTACATTCACTCAATTACCGTCAAGTGACATAAGGGAGCGGATTTGGTCAATCAGTGGGTTCGTCCTCATGACTGTATGAGCAGGTTTTGAGCGCCGTCGTGGAAGCTAATGTGGAAAGATTGCTGGCAAAACCTTCGACTTCGCTTCCTCAAATGTGTTATAATATCCGCTGTCATGGGCAAAGAAAAGTATATTACTGTTGAGGAAGCCGCAAAGAAGTGGGGTAAAACCACTCGAAATGTGCGTTTAAGGTGTCAGAAGGGACATGTCCTAGGTGCGACTTTCGAGGGCAGAAGCTGGCTGATACCGGCAGATGCGGTGGATCCAGGGCAGAGTACGCGGCGAAAGGTTAGGGCGAAGTCGATTTGGGAAGTGCTGAAAGCCGAGAAGCGTTCGCAGACCAAGAACGGGATTTATCATCGGCTGCAAATCGACTTTGCATACAATTCCAACCACATGGAAGGCAGCCGCCTTACGCACGAGCAGACGCGGTGGATATTCGAGACCAAGACCATAGGATCGCTCGGCGAGGATACGCCGGTGGATGACGTGGTGGAGACGGCGAACCATTTCCGCTGTCTGGACATTGTCATTGAGACGGCGGGCGCGGCGTTGACGGAAAGCTACATCAAGCGTCTCCACGCGCAACTCAAGAGTGGCACAAGCGATTCGCGCAAAGCGTGGTTTGCCGTGGGCGAATACAAGCGGCTAGACAATGTGGTGGGCGAGCGCGAGACTTGCCCCGCGAACGAGGTGCCGCGCCGGATGGCGGCGCTTGTCAGGGAATATGCGACGAGCGGAAAGACGCTAGAAGACATCATAGACTTCCATGTGAAGTTCGAGGCGATCCACCCGTTCCAGGACGGCAATGGGCGCGTCGGGCGGCTTTTGATGCTCAAGGAGTGCCTCAAAAACGGCATCATGCCGTTTGTCATCGCCGAGGGCTTGCGTAGATTCTACTACCTCGGCCTCGACGAGTGGCGGCAGAACCGCCGTGCAAGGCTGATGGATGTCTGCCTTACGGGACAAGATGTGTTCAAGGCAATCGCCAGCAAATTGCTGTCAAAGAATGCAGGTAGCACGAAATGAATACGCGGATGATGAGTAAAACGACATTGGCTGAGATCGCGATGCTTGCGGTGGTGGTTGTCGCTGCCGCTGTTTCGGCGATCAGGCCGCACAGCTTCGCCGTGTGGATGACGGAGATATTCTGGGTGGCGGGGCTCTTGGCGGTACTGCTTTCGACGCGGCGGATGTTCCGCTTTTCGCTCGCTGCGTATTCGTGCTTCTTCGTATGGATGATGCTTCAGACGGTTGGCGCGCATTACACATTTGAACTCGTGCCGATGGACTGGCTCAAGGAGATGCTTGGGCTCGTTCGCAATCCCTACGACCGAATCGCGCACTTCACAGTCGGTTGGTTTGCTTTTCCATTCGCCGAACTGTTTCTGCGGAAGGGCTGGGTCAGGTCTGCGACACTCGCCGCGTTCTTTGCCGTTATGACGGTCGTGGCGATGGCGGGATTGTGGGAACTTGTCGAATGGCAGTATGCCGTCATCGATGGCGGCGACGCGGGTGCAGCATTCCTCGGTTCGCAGGGCGACGCATGGGACGCGCAGAAGGACATCCTCTGCGACACCCTCGGTGCACTCTGCGCCGTGACGTTGTTCCTGTGCAGAGAAAGGAAGGCAAAACGATGAAGAAGCGAATGGAATGGTGTTTGTGCTGGTCGTCGTGGGAGAGGTTAGACAGGATTTACAGGATTAACAGGATTTTCGGCATGGAGAACAGGAGAGACAGGAGATGAGGTTTTTAGTAGGCTTCTTCTGTTCTCCATGCTAAAAACATCTTGTAAATCCTGTCTAAAAAGAAATTTGAAAGGAATCGAATATGAACGACTTTGAAGAGTATTTTAAGGCTGGTGAGCCGGGACGGCGCGAGCGCGCCGAGGCGTGGGCGACCGCGATAGGGTTGCAACAAGTGGACGGGCTAGTGCCGTCGCAATTCCTGTTCAATACTGCGATCGAACACATCGAAGGACGCATCACCCAGAATCAGGCGCGGCGGCGCATCCGCGACTATTACGCCGCGCAAGGCGAAACGACGGAGCGCGACCCCGACAAGGAGGAGGCCGACAAGGTTTCGGAGCGGATTGTTGCGGTCATCAACGATGGTGGCTTCGAGTTCACGCCCGAATACTATATCTCCATCCACACAAAACTCTTCAAGGGCGTATTGGCATCGGCAGGCAAGCTCCGCACCGTCAACATCCGCAAGCGCGAATGGGTGCTAAAAGACGATTCGGTCACCTATGGTTCGGCGGACACCATAAAGCAGTCGCTTATTCGGGATTTCATTGACGAGCGCGAGTTCGACTACGGCGGCAAGTCGCCTCGGCAGGCGATACCCCACTTTGCGAGGTTCATCGCGCAGATCTGGCAGGTGCATCCCTTCGGCGAAGGCAACACGCGCACGACTGCCGTCTTCGCCATCAAGTATTTGAACTCGCTCGGTTACCGCGTTGCGAACAACATGTTCAAGGACAATTCGTGGTTCTTCCGCAATGCGCTCGTCCGCGCCAACTACGCCGACTACGAGCGCGGCGTCAAGCGCGACTGGAGCTATCTGGAAGCGTTCTTCCGCAATCTGCTCCTCGGCGAAAACAACGAAATGAAGAGCCGCTATCTCCTCATTGGTCTTACCGAGGATGACAAGCGCAAGATCCGGGAGCTGTCGGAAGGCAAGCGGAAGGAAGGTTGTCAGAACGCAAAAAGCGGTAAGAAAAAAGCGGTAAGAAAAAGCGGTAAGAAAACAGTCGATAAACTTTGGGAGCTGTTGAAAGATCAGCCTCATCTGACTTTGGCTGGCATGGTTGCCGCTTTAGGAATAACCCGTAGCACCATCCAAAAGCATCTTGTAAATCTCAAGGCATCCGGCCGTCTTCGCCGCGTCGGCCCCGACAAAGGCGGCCATTGGGAGGTGGTGGAATGACCAGACTTCTTGAAAGTGTTCGGCGGGAAGAATGGATTGCGCTGGCAAAACGAGTTGGCTACAATCATGCCGCCGATATTATTGCGGACGGCGACATATCGCAGGAGTGGATGTTCGCCGAGCTGATAATTGCATTTGCGGCGGGGCGAATCAGAGGGCAGGAGAGTTGCTTTTACGATGTCGCCCATGTTGAGAGCAGTGAAAGCATTCCGATTGACGATTATGGTGACGATTGGCTACTCGAAGGCAAGCCTGAAGGAACGGTTGTGCCGCCGGCAAGCGGACGCGAGACCGCTCGAATGCCAAATCTCAATAGCGCCAATCCATCTTTTGCCGCGAGATTGATCCTGTATGTAAGAGACAAGTTTGGTGGCGACGCACCGAGTATCTACCGCGCTGCGCACATAAGCCGCAAGACATATTCGGCCATTATCAGCAATGAATTGCGACCCGTCTCGAAGCAAGTCGCAGTTGCTTTCGCCTTTGCGCTCAAGTTGTCTCTGGACGAGTCGAAGGAATTGTTGCGCTCTGCCGGACACGCGCTTTCGGACTTTATGCTTGAGGACATAATCTATCAAGCCTGCCTCATTGCTGGCATCTATGATATCAATCGAGTCAATCAGATATTGATTGCTCACGCCGCCAAGCCTTTGTCGTATCAATGCGAGCAGTTAAAATGTCTCCATGATGAAGACAACTGATAGCTACAAGCCGCCATCGTTATATATATGATAAAATATCAACCAGTGACACGAACCGACGAGAGGATACAAATGAATATTGACTGGGACAATGAGGAGCAAATCCTTAAGGTGACCGAAGCTCTAGATGCTTTAATTTGGTCATCCAACGTAACGGAGAAACTAAAAGAATTAGATGTGCTTGGTTTAAAATGTGCCTTTGGGTACAATTATTTACTAGGGCGGATTATGGCGCATGCGACTATATCTAAGATGAGATATTTAGAGGCATCCAGAATAGTTAATGAAGGGGGGTTGTAAATGACAAACGATGAATTAAACGTACTAATTAGCAAATTGTCTAAATCGGCTTATAGTGAGATTGATAGAATAATTGATGAAGCGGTATTTCATCTTATGGTCGTGGACGATGATGAACACCCTTGCGCGTGTTATTATCTAGCAAAGTTATTTGAGTCATTGTATGAATTTTGTAGCAATGAAGATAACTTCAATTGCTGTGAAATAGCAAATTCAAGGAGCTTGTCCGTATTAATGGCATTGAAGTATGAAGAAAGATACGGTTACTATTGGAATAAGGCTATTCAGCAAGGTGAACCACATGCACTTTTCGATTTGGCAATGTCAATGCGATATGACGTTGAGAGACAAGATGAGTTTCGTCGCCTTCTTAAGGAAGCGGCAGAAACAGGATATCCAATGGCAGTGTACAATTATGCGGAAATCATAAGGTCAGAAAATCCCTCAAAGGCGAAAGAGCTAATAGATAGCGTAAAGCATTTTGCGAGTGTGAGAAACGAGATGGAACTTAAAGAGGAAATGGAACAAAGAGAGCGAGAAGAGGAATTAGAGGAAAATGCATTTTGTGCTTGGCACGATAAATTTGTTGATTGGCGAGAAGAGTCAGGGTGGAATGATGTATATGGTAGCGATGTCGATGCTTCAGACATTATTGAATTTTAAGGTCAACTAGACGAAAGGTTTTGATGATGTGTGAGCTAATGGCAGACCAACAAAACTGTAATGTGGGATTGTTGGCTTTTGATGGTCTCAAAACGGCTGTATATAATGCTATTCAACAAGTTTATGAACATGACTTTGATTTGATAGAATCGCATGTGTCCGAGTTGGATATTTCAGCGCAGTTATCCCATCATCTGAAAAATGACAAGACCTTGGATAATTTTCAGATAGATACAGAATACAACAAGATGAAACTAGAAGGTTCTAGCAGTGAAGAACCTAAAGTCATAAATGATAGAATTTTTGATAAACGGCGTCGGGAAATGGCGTGTGTGCAAGCTCGGCCAGATATTGCTATCCATAGGAGACATACTCAAGCGAGAAATTTCTTGTGGGTTGAGGTGAAAATGGCATGGGGAGATTCGCCAAATGAAGATATAACTAAGATTAAAAAAGTGACAGTGCCTTATGATTCTAAGGCAAAATATGTAACAGGTTATTCTTATGGGATAAGTATTGTTTTGGGCGAAACCAGCGGTACGTGTACATGGATCATGAATAATAATTCAAAAATTGGGAGAGCGCAATGTTTTAGTATTGATGCTACTCGAAATGGTGATAGACATATCACATGGGAAGATGAATATGAGGTCGACATCGAGAGTTATTAGATTTTGCGGTTAGAGGAAATTATGGGCGAACAAGTAACATACTATTATGGCGATGTTAACGCGATAGATGGACTGGAGCTTGCTCGGATTCGTTCGGAAGCCGAGCGAGGATATTCTGAAGCGCAATACGCGCTCGGCATTGTTTTTGCAAGGCGAGGAGATTGGGGAGAGGCTGTCAAATGGTGTCGGTTGGCAGCAGAGCAAGGTTATGCGGCGGCGCAACATGAGATGGGTGTTTTTTGTGCGATGGGAAGTGGTGTGGCGCAAGATCCACAACAGGCGGTTCGCTGGTATCGTAAAGCGGCGGAGCAAGGATATTCAATGGCGCAGTTTGAATTGGGGCATTGTTACGCATGCGGGTTTGGCATTGAAAAAGACGATGTGGAATCTTTCAAGTGGTGTCGCAAGGCGGCCGAGCAAGGAAATGTTATGGCGCAAATGCAATTGGGTGCGCAATATGCAAATGGCATTGGCATTGAACAAGATGACGTTGCAGCGTTTGAATGGATGCGCAAGGCGGCAGAACAGGGAGATGCGTCAGCGCAATATAATCTTGCAAAAATGTATGCACAGGGCAGAGGTGTTCCCAAAGATGAGATGGAATGTGATAGATTGCTTGCGTTGTCGGCAAATCAGGGGTTTCGTCCTGCGATGGAAGTGCTTGGGTATCTTGACAATCAAAGTTCAGAGTAAAATACTGTTGTTTGAGTCTACATAAATGTCTCCATTTTGGGGACATTTATTTGCTGAGCGAGATTTAGCATAATTTCTCGCTTGCTATATGATACAATGCCTGCGTCGCTCGCAATGGTGCGGATGACGTATGCAAGGAGTGCAGGATGAGATTTCTGACAATATCGTTGGTGGTCGTGCTGTTGGCTGGCGGATGTTTGTGCCCGATAGGCGTAACATTGCGTAATGGCGAAAAGGCTGATTCGCTTTACTATCATGAAAGGCGAGTGGCTGATGAATTGATGATAGAGATGTGGATCGACTTTGCAACGCGCAGATTGAGGTTCAAGTGTGGGCCGCATGATGCCCTTGGGTGGAACTCCAGACGATTTGAGAGTTGGCGACTAGATGTTGTCTTGTCGAGTGGAGAGTTTCGTCGCATTGCCGACAGCATAAGGCAAGCTAAGATTGAGTCTTGGGAAAGTGTTGATGGCAAGGATGCAGCATCGACATTGGACAAGCAGACCTACTATGTACGAATGAAAACTGCAAACGGAATAGTCGAGCGTTTTGTCGCGGGTGCGGAGCCGAAGGATTTTGCTCATCTGAAGAAAATCCTTTCTTTTGCCGCTTCGCACTCCTCTTGCCGATACGAGAAAGGCGAAGAGCCGTCAGAATGCACTTGGGAGATGCCTTGAGGAAGTGTATAAAAACGCCCTGACGGTACCTCTTAATCCTGTCAATCCTGTAAATCCTGTCTAAAACAAATTTTCGGGATTTATGATGTCGGATTCGCTCATCTTTCCGGGATCTTCTGCGTCTGATTCGCTCATTTTTTCGGGGTCGTCAATGCTAGATTCGCTCATTTTTTCGGGACGGCACTTGCGTATATGCCCAGAATATGATAATATACCCACGTAATGCGAAAAGAATCTCGATATTTGCGTCGGAAGTTTGACGCTTGGTTGGAGTCGTGGAAATCTGACTCCAATCATAAACCGCTTCTTGTCAAGGGTGCACGTCAGGTTGGCAAGACGGAGTCGATTCGGCATTTTGCAAATGCCCATTACGACAATGTCATTGAAGTTAACTTCGTCTTCCAGCCGGAGTTCAAGCAGATTACGGCGGACGGCTACAAGGCCGAGCGCGTTATAAAGCGCATGTCCGCGCTTGATCCTACGCTGCGGTTTATTCCAGGTCATACGCTCCTGTTCTTTGACGAGATTCAGGAGTTCCCCGATGTCGCGACGACGTTCAAGGATTTCAAGGAGGATGGTCGTTTTGACATAATCTCAAGCGGCTCTATGCTCGGGGTTCACTACAAGCAGATTGCCAGCATTCCCGTCGGCTACAAGACGGACTACGATCTCTCGTCATTGGATTTCGAGGAATTCCTGTGGGCATGTGGCTACGATTCGGCTTTTGTCGATGGACTCTACGCGCACATGGTGGAGCGGCGTCCGTTCG
>Ga0310786_10005460_pt1 | contig 17235 bp, 12 predicted proteins | sample AusTroGonzalo_MG_FD_203881 | JGI IMG/M metagenome (GOLD analysis project Ga0310786, IMG submission 203881) | Bovine rumen microbial communities from tropical cattle in Woodstock, Queensland, Australia - Gonzalo_03 (v2) (version 2) | ecosystem: Host-associated > Mammals > Digestive system >... | reverse complement strand
GATACGCTCAAGAACATAAAGAGCCGTCTGGCTCCCATGAAGATAGGCAGTTGGGGACAGTTGCAGGAGTGGTTTGAGGATTGGGACGATCCCAAGGACAACCACCGTCACGTATCGCACCTGTGGGGTATGTATCCCGGACGTCAGATTACAGCCGACGGCACACCTGACCTGTTCAAGGCCGTACGTACCAGTCTTGAGGCACGCGGTGACGAGTCAACCGGATGGTCAATGGGATGGAAGGTCTGCCTGTGGGCTCGCCTGCTTGACGGTGACCACGCATATAAACTCATTCAGGACCAGATAAAGCCTGCAGGCGGTCGCGGATTCGGCGGTCGCGGCGGCACATACAACAACCTGTTCGATGCACATCCGCCATTCCAGATTGACGGTAACTTTGGTTGCACCGCAGGTATTGCCGAGATGCTTGTCCAGAGCCATACCGGTGAGATTGTGATTCTGCCGGCCCTGCCTACCGTATGGGAGAACGGAACCGTGAAGGGACTCCAGTGCCGCGGCGGATTCATCATCGAGGAGCTTACCTGGAAGAACGGAATGCCCGTTACCCTTAAGATACGTTCAACCGTGGGAGGCCCGCTCAAGGTAAAGAGCGGTGCGCTTACCGTCGAGACCCAGACCGCAAAAGGCAAAGTGTATGACATTATTCCTCTTGGAGGAAAATGATACAATTGGGGTCTGACCCCTTTTGTATCATTTTGGAAAATACCTAAACAATAAATAAATGAAAATCAAATCTTTAATGATGCAGGCTCTGATAGTCGGCCTGCTTCCGATGAGCGTGAACGCCCAGAAAAACGTTTCAATCGATTGGTACGGCTTTGTTGCCGCACAGTCATGGATAGACACACATGAGAGTGCATCCGGTGCCGAAGGATTCCTATATTTGTATCCAAAGAATGAAGCTACCATCGTCGGCGACGACCATGACCGTAATGCAGTTCCGCAGGGTTCATGGTTTGGCACTATGGCCCGTCTGGGCTTTGTCCTTCATGGTCCCGAAATCTTTGGTGCAGCCAGCCGTGCCAAGGCCGAGCTTGAGTTCTCCGGCCATTCCGCTCCCGGTAGCATTCTCTACCGTCACGCTTTCATGGCGCTGGATTGGGAAAACAGCACTCTGACACTTGGTCAGACCTGGCATCCCATGAATGACCTGTTTCCCAGCACCGTGGGTATTGCCATCGGCTCACCTTTCAACGCCCTTAACCGCAGCCCGCAGTTGCGTTATGAGTATTACATGGGCAGTGAGAAGAAGGTCAAGCTGACAGGTGCCGCCATTTTCCAGGCTGCGAACGGATCATTCGGCTCTGCCGCTGCCGGCAAATCTTATGTCTATAACCGCTGGTCGATGATGCCGATGTTCTATGCAGGAGTGGATTTTACATTCGGAGACCTCAAGGTGGGCGGCGGTCTGGAGTATCAGCGTATAACACCTTGGGTTGACCTGGACGATAACAACAAGAAGTACTACATGAACGGTCTGTGCGGAATGATTCAGGCTCAGTACAATAAGGATAAGCTTGCCGTCAAGGCCAAGACCCTGATAGGTCATGACATGTCTCATCTGGGTATCTGCTCCGGTTATGGAGTTGTGGATCATCTTGATCCGGGCCGTCTGGAGTATGCTCCGCTGGCCGCCTCATCATCATGGGTGCAGGTCCAGTACGGCGGAGACCTGAAATTGGGTCTGTTTGGAGGTTATATGAGCAACTGGGGTGCCGGCAAGGATCTTGTCCCCGGAAGGATATATGCCGCCGAGGGTGGAAGCATAGACAGCATGTGGCGTGTATCACCCAATGCCCAGTATAAGGTGGGTAATATGAATTTGGGTATAGAGTATGAGCTCACTGCCGTGGCTTACGGCACGCCTCAGGCCAACGGTAAGGTTAATGATACTCACGATGTCATGAACCATCGCCTGCTGCTTTCTGTAATGTACAGCTTCTGAATGTGAAGATTGGGGATATTGACTTTGGTGAGAGACCGGTGTTCCTGGCTCCTATGGAGGATGTCACTGACCCGGCGTTCCGTCTGCTTTGCAAGCGGTTCGGGGCCGATATGGTCTATACCGAGTTTGTATCGAGCGATGCGCTGATACGCGAGGTGAACCGCACCATGCAGAAACTGACCATCAGTGATGAGGAGCGCCCCGTGGCCATTCAGATTTACGGCAAGGATACCGAGGCCATGGTGGGCGCCGCAAAGATGGTCGAGGCCGCCGGGCCCGATGTGCTGGACCTGAACTTTGGCTGCCCGGTCAAGAAGGTGGCCGGCAAGGGAGGTGGTGCAGGCATGCTGCAGAATATTCCCAAGATGCTGGAGATTACCCGTGCGGTGGTGGATGCGGTCAAGATTCCGGTTACGGTCAAGACACGTCTGGGCTGGAATGATGAGAGCAAGATAATCGTGGAGTTGGCAGAACAGCTGCAGGACTGCGGCATAAAGGCTCTGACCATTCACGGACGTACCCGTGCCCAGATGTATACGGGTCAGGCCGACTGGACGCTCATCGGCAAGGTAAAGGAAAATCCCCGCATGAAGATTCCCATCATCGGAAACGGTGATATCACAACACCGGAGCGTGCAAAGGAGTGTTTTGACCGATACGGGGTGGATGCCATAATGATAGGACGCGGCAGCTTTGGAAGACCGTGGATTTTCCGGGAGGTCAAGCATTACTTGCAGACTGGCGAGCTTTGGGAGGATCCCGGTTTCCAGTGGAAGATGGATGTGCTCAAGCAGGAGACTCTGGACAGCATTGCGCGTCTGGATGAGCGCCGCGGTATCATCCACATACGCCGTCATCTGGCAGCCAGTCCGCTGTTCAAGGGGTTGGAGGATTTCCGCCACACCCGCATAGAGATGCTTCGCGCCGAGACCGTGGACGAGTTGTTCGCGATTATGGATAGAATTTCTGCCCAGTGGGGTAATTAATATGAATAGAGAGGATTTTGAGATAATGTCACCGGTGGGCTCGTGGGAGAGTCTGGCTGCGGCTTTCCAGGCCGGAGCAGGCTCAATCTACTTTGGTGTTGACAAACTTAATATGCGGGCACGCAGTGCCAGTCATTTTACCCTCGATGACCTGCGCGAGATTGCCAGCCAGTGTGATGCACACGGAGTCAAGAGCTACCTGACGCTCAACACCGTGATGTACGGCGAGGATATTCCGCTGGTGCATGAGATTGTGGATGCAGCGTTGAATTCGGGGATATCGGCCATTATAGCGTGCGATATAGCCGTGATGACCTACTGCAACAAAGTGGGTATGGAGGTGCACCTTTCAACCCAGCTCAATATCAGCAACATTGAGGCATTGAAATTTTATGCCCAGTTTGCCGATGTGGTTGTGTTGGCGCGTGAGCTGAACCTGGATCAGGTGACCGAGATCCATAGGCAGATAATAGAGCAGGATATACGCGGCCCAAAGGGTGAACTGATAAGGATTGAGATGTTCTGTCACGGAGCCCTGTGCATGGCCATAAGCGGCAAGTGCTACCTGAGCCTGAATGAGATGGGTGCAAGCGCCAACCGCGGAGCATGCATGCAGCTGTGCCGCCGCGGTTACATAGTAAAGGACCGTGAGACCGATATTGAACTGGCCATAGAGAACCAGTACATAATGTCGCCCAAAGACCTCAAGACCATACGTTTTATGGACCGCATGATCAAGGCCGGCGTGCAGGTGTTCAAGATTGAGGGTCGTGCCCGCGGTCCTGAATACGTACGCACTGTCACGGAGTGCTACAGTGAGGCAATCCAGGCTGTTCTGGATGGCGTTTTCACCGATGAAAAGAAGGATAACTGGGACAAACGCCTTGCTACGGTGTTCAACCGCGGCTTCTGGGACGGCTACTATCTGGGACAGCGTCTGGGCGAGTGGAATGATGTCTACGGATCACAGGCTACCGAGACCAAGGTCTATGTGGGCAAGTGCACCGACTGGTTCTCAAAGATTGAGGTAGCGGAGTTCAGCATAGAGGCCGCACCTATCAGCGCCGGTGACAAACTGATGGTGACGGGTGCCACAACGGGCTGCATCACGTTTAATCTGGATGATCCTCGTGTGGACCTCAAAACCGTTGAAACCGTTCCGCAGGGAGTACGGGTCTCTTTCAAAACCCCTGAGCGGGTTAGGCGCGGCGACAAGTTATTCAAAGTGATATCACGGAAAATTGAAAATTAGAAAGGATATGAAGAAGTTACTGACCATTGCCCTGTCGCTGTTGGCTGTATCGGCCGGAGCACAGAATGAGTATGAGATTACGGTAGAGAGCAAGCAGCCCTCAGGTATAATTGACGAGATGCTTTACGGACAGCTGTTTGAGCACATCTACTTCAGTGCCAACAACGGTGTCTGGCAGGAGATGATCTACGGACGTTCGTTCGAGCCGGAGCAGTATCCCGGCATTCCGCCGCGTGACGGTTATTTTGACGGCTGGTTCATGGATGATGACATGATCCTGCATTCACCCACACGTTACGAGCAGCCAATAAACATCACCACCATTGAGTCCGATGACTACGAGATAACGATGGACTTGAACTGGCGTTCGTACAAGCTGGCACGCCGTTCATGGAGCGGAGGCCTGATGGACATACGCTTTGCTTTTGGTCAAAAGGCCGATGGAAGCGCATATTTTGCACGAATACACGACCCGTATTACGAGGGGCGCACATTCACGCCTGCACAGACCCAGTCACAGATTGACGCCGCCAATGAGGCCAATGCCCGTGCCGCACTGCAGCAGCAGAGTTCCACGGCCGATTTCTCAATCTGCGCCATGGAGGTTCGTGAATCTCAAGGATTCGGAGGCCGTCCGGGCAGACGGATGAATACGCTTACCGCGTTGGCATCGACCCCCGCCACAAAGGATCAGGTGAACGAGAACCAGGACTGGCACAAACTGCGCATAAGCCGTAAGGGTGCCGACGTCACAATGTACTTTGACGACAAGGAGGTTGTAAAGTACAGCGGACTGGAACTGACCGGTAAGAATGACCTGGTTTTCTGGGTAAACTACACTGAGGCAACATATCGCAATATTTTGGTCAAGAGCGGTGAAAAGACTGTTTTCAGCGGCACTCCCAAGGATGTTGAGATTCCGGAGGTTTCGCCTGAGTGGGGTTCTTTTGGAGACGCTCAGTTCAGCCTTGTTAAAGATGATGCGGTGAACATGCGTTATTCACAGCGCATAGTGGTTAAGAAGGGCAGCGCAGGCGTCACCCAGGGACCGCAGAACGTGGTTGCAGGCGAGACATACATAGGTTCAATCTATGCCAAGGGCAAGGGCAAACTCTCGGTGGGACTGCGCCGTGAGGATGGCAGTTTTGCCGCAATCAAGAGCCTTGGCAAGGTTGGCAAGGAGTGGAAGAAATACGAGTTTGAACTGGAGGCAGGCGGTTACAGCGGTGATGCAGATTTCGCAGTCATCGTTGAAAAGGGCAATATCCAGGTGGATATGGCCACTATGTCAACCCAGACCGGTAAGGACCTGGGCGGTTTCCGTCCCGATATACTTCAGGCCGTAAAGGAACTGCATCCCACCTGCCTGCGTTGGCCGGGCGGCGGATACGTGGCACAGTATGACTGGCAATGGGGTATCGGCCCGCAGGAGAACCGTGAGCGCTGGGCACACTGGATGTGGATGGACTATGACCAGAACTGCTTTGGAACCGATGAATTCATAAAGTTCTGCCGAGAGGTCAATACCGAGCCGGTGATTGTGGTAAGCGTCAAGTTTGAGCGTCCGGCCGATGAATACGACCAAATCCTGCAGAACGCCGTGAACTGGGTGCGTTACTGCAATGCTCCCGCCACCGATGAGTGGGGTGCCAAACGTGCCGCCAACGGACATCCCGAGCCCTATAATGTAAAGTACTGGGAGATTGACAACGAGATGTGGGAGATGGGCATAGAGCGCTATGAGAAGTGCGTGCGTGATTTCAGCACCGCCATGCGCAAGATAGACCCGTCAATCAAGATCATTGCCTGCGGCGGATTCGGCGAGGACGAGCAGTTCATAAAGCGCAGCGGCCAGTACTTTGACTACCTGAGCCTGCACCACTACGAGCAGCAGGGTGGTTATGCCACAGGTCCCGCCCGTTTGGGCCAGCAGTATGACCGCTATGCCAAGATGATAGCCGAGGGTCCCAACCCCAACATAAAGCTCTTTATCTCAGAATGGAACCTTAACAGCATTGACTGGCGCACAGGCCTCTTTGCAGGCGGATTCCTGAACATGTGCGAGGCCCGTGACATAGTTGCCATGGGTGCCGCCGCCCTGTTCATACGCCGCTCCGATGCCCCTGACTGGAACAACGCATTCATCAACTTTGACTACAAGGACCTGTTCAAGGCTCCCAACTGCCAGGTGACCGAATTGTGGTACGACCATTTCAGCAAGTACCGTCTTGCATACAGCGGTGAAACCGGCAATGTAAGCGTAAGCACCACCATGTCAGAGAACGGTGCCGATGTCATAGTGAAGGTTGTCAATCCCACCGACGAGCCCGCCACCCTGCGCATCAAGGGCGACTGGGCCGGTGTATCATCGACAGAGTTCGAGTACTATGCTCCCGGCTCCCTGACCGTAGCCAACAGCATGGAGAACAAGAACGCCGTGGCTCTGCAGAAAGCCGCCGGAAAGATGGATGGAAACGACGTTATCCTGTCCGTTCCCGCTCTTTCGGCCGGCGTCCTGACCATAACCAAGAAATAATCGTTACATTTGTAAATCGGACTATTAATTTTTCAGAATATGAGAAGAACGTTTTTGATGCTGCTGGGTGCAGTAATGTTATTGGGTTGCAAGGCCCAGGTTGCAGAGACATATACTAAGAACCGTACGGTTGAGGACGGCGGCACAGGCCCTTACAAGGCAATCATGGTGGAGGAGCCAAGTCTTGAGGCTCATACGATTTTCCGTCCGGCAGATCTGAGCAAGTTTGGCAAGAACAATCCGCTGCCCATCCTGACATGGGGTAACGGCGCCTGCACCAACTCACCTTGGGAGCATCAGAATTTCCTGAGCGAGATTGCATCACACGGATTCCTGGTAGTAGCCATAGGTTACTGGCCTGCCGAGGGCGAGCGTTACCGCGGAGCCCAGTCCAAGGCAGAGCAGCAGATTGAGGGCATAGACTGGGCTATAGCTCAGAACGCCGACAGGAACAGCCCCTATTACGGCAAGCTGGACGTTAAGAACATAGCCGCTGCCGGTATGTCATGCGGCGGACTGCAGACTCTGGTCAATGCAGCTGACGAGCGCCTGAAATGCATTATGATATGCAACAGCGGATCATTCATAGACCCGTCAGGCGCAGTTCCCGGCATGCCGATGCCCCAGAAGGAGGACCTCAAGAAGATCCACACCCCGGTGATGTATCTGCTGGGCGGCCCCACGGACATAGCATATGAGAACGGAATGGATGACTTCCATAAAATAGACCACGTTCCCGCTTTTGCAGCAAACTTCCCTGTAGGTCACGGCGGCACATACGGTCAGCCTCACGGAGGAGAGTTCTCGGTGGTGGCAACCGCATGGCTTGAATGGCAGCTCAAGGGTGACAAGGAGGCTGGCAAGATGTTTACCGGCAAGCCCTGCGGACTGGAGTCCCGCAAGGACTGGACGGCCGAAAAGAACGACAAGATTAAATGAACATACTGGTGACAGGCGGTGCGGGCTTTATAGGCTCGCACACAATTATTGAGCTTTACAAGGCAGGTCATACTGCCGTAGTCGTGGACAATCTGAGCAACTCCAACCCGGAGAGCCTGAGGCGTGTGTCCAAGATCCTGGGCGGCGTGGAGATTCCGTTCCATAAGGTTGATATCCGTGACCGCAAGGGGCTGGACAAGGTGCTGGAGCAATACAAGTTTGACGCCTGCATCCATTTTGCCGGACTCAAGGCCGTGGGCGAATCGGTCTCAAAACCTATTGAGTACTACGAGAACAACATAAGCGGAACGCTGGTGCTGGTGGAGGCTATGCGTGAGCACGGAGTAAAGAACATCATATTCTCATCGAGCGCCACCGTTTACGGCAACCCCGAGATAATTCCCATTACCGAGGAGTGCCCCAAAGGTGTATGCACCAATCCTTACGGCTGGACCAAGAGCATGCTGGAGCAGGTGTTGACCGATATGCAGGCGGCCGACAAGGAGTGGAACGTGGTTCTGCTGCGTTACTTCAACCCGATAGGCGCACATCCAAGCGGACTGATAGGCGAGAACCCCAACGGCATACCCAACAACCTGATGCCCTACGTGACTCAGGTGGCGGTTGGAAAGCGCGATGAATTGGGCGTTTTCGGCAATGACTACGATACCCCTGACGGCACAGGAGTGCGTGACTATATCCATGTGGTGGATCTGGCCCGCGGCCATGTGTGCGCACTCAAGGCTATTGAGCACAAGTGCGGACTGGGACTTTACAATCTTGGTACAGGCCACGGCTACTCGGTGCTGGATGTGGTCAAGGCATTTGAGAGAGTTAACGGCGTAAAGGTTCCGTACAGCATCAAACCGCGTCGTCCGGGTGATATTGCCACCTGCTACAGTGACCCCTCCAAGGCGGAGCGTGAGCTGGGCTGGAAGGCTGAGTTCGGACTTGACGAGATGGTTCGTGACAGCTGGAACTGGCAGCGTCAGAACCCTAACGGGTTTTGAGTTGAGAATTGATAATTGAGAATTATGAGGTGCGAGGAGATATTTGAAGAGACCTACCGTAAGGCGCCCGATGACGTGGCGTTCTGCCCGTACAGGATTTGCCCTATAGGTGCTCATGTGGACCATCAGCTGGGCCGCATTACAGGTCTTGCAATAGACAGGGGCATTTACTTTGCCTACAGTCCCAAACAGAACGGCGTGATTGAGCTGCAGTCACTGCAGTTTGACAAGCGCGCCCAGTTCCATATCCGCGAGATTGCCGATGTCAAGCAGAATGACTGGGCCGATTACCTGCGCGGTGTGACTATAGCGCTGGCTCAGCGTTATACCCTTTCCACCGGTCTTTGCGGTGTGATTGAGGGTACGCTGCCCATAGGTGGCCTGTCGTCATCGGCCGCAGTATGTCTGGTGTTCCTGTCGGCCCTTTGCAAGGTAAACAGCATTAAGCTGACCGCACTTGAGATGATAACCATTGCGATGGCATCGGAAAACAATTATGTGGGCGTAAGCAGTGGCAAGCTGGACCAGAGCTGCGAGATGTACTCCAGGAAGGACCATCTTCTGTACCTGGATACAAAGGACGATACCTATGAGCTGATTCCTACCAAATCCACGATGAAACCGTATGAGATTGCAATCTTCTTTAGCGGTGTTGAGCGTACGCTGGCAGGCAGCAAGTTCAACATGAGGGTGGATGAGTGCCGCAGTGCCGCTTATGCCCTTTTGGCTTACGCAGGCATGGAGTACGGCAAATTCGGTGAGACCTATTTCCGCATGGTTCCGCGTGATGTTTACGACACCTACAAGGACCGTCTGCCCGACAACTGGCGCAAGCGTGCCGAGCATTGGTACACCGAGCAGGAGCGTGTGGTGGCCGGAGCCGAGGCCTGGCGTAAGGGTGATATTGAGGAGTACGGCAGGCTGAGTTTCCAGTCGGGTAACTCATCAATCTATAATTGGGAGACAGGTTCGCCCGAACTCAAGACCCTTTATGATATCATGACCCGTACCGACGGCATCTACGGAGGCCGATTCAGCGGCGCAGGTTTCAAGGGCTGCTGCATGGCTCTGATTGATCCCGCTTACCGCGAGAGTATCATTGACAAGGTTTCAAAGGAGTATCTCAAGGCATTCCCGGCACTTGAGGGCAAATATATGGCTACCATCTGCCATTCGGCCGACGGACTGAAACTATGAAGTGCCTGATACTTGCCGCGGGTTATGCAACCAGGTTGTATCCGCTTACCGAGAACTTTCCCAAACCTCTGCTCAAGGTTGGTGACAAAACCATCCTGGACTGGCTCATTGATGATATTGAAGGCGCCGGATTGGTCGATGAATACGTGGTTATCTCAAACCATAAGTTTGCACACCACTTTACGGAGTGGGCTGCAGGCAAGAGCGTGAAGATTACCGTTGTGGATGACGGTACCAGCACCAACGAGACCCGTCTTGGTGCAGTCCGCGACATACAGTTTGCAATAGACAAACTGGGCCTGGATGACGATATGCTGGTGATAGCCGGTGACAACGTCCTGGACTTTAGTCTGCAGAAGTTTGTGCGTTATGCGCATGACCACAAGACTTCCTGCATAATGCGTTACTTTGAGCCGGACATGAAGCGCCTGGTCAAGTGCGGAATTGTGGAGGTAGCGGCCGATGACCGCATATTGGGCATGGAAGAGAAACCCGCCCAGCCCAAGTCCAACTGGTGCTGTCCGCCGTTCTACTTCTATACCAAGGCCGATGCACGTCTGGTTCCGGCGGGAATTGCAGCCGGATGCGGAACCGATGCTCCCGGCAGTTACATTGCCTGGCTCTGCACCCAGACCCCGGTTTACGCTATGGAGATGCCCGGCAGCCGTTACGACATAGGCAACCTGGAGTCTTACCACAAGGTTTGCGCCGAATATAAAGGCATTACTAAATGAAGCTTAATACACCCGTCGAAATCAAACCGCTGGAAAGAAGGCTGACTTACAAGGACAGTATCCTGTTTGTGGGCTCATGCTTTGCCGATGAAATGGGCCGTCGATGCACGGATAGGTACTTTGATACACGGGTGAATCCGTTTGGCGTGCTGTTCAATCCCTGCTCAATATCCGATTGTCTGGGCCTGCTTGAGGGTTACGGAATCAATGCGGAGCAGTGCAGTTTCATTCCTGAGGATGTGATTGAAACCAGCGGTGGATTCTGCTCTTTCCACCATCACGGGAGCATGGCGCGCCCCACTGTGCAGGAGTTCCTGGACAACGCCAATCAGCTGCTTGCGGATGCATCGGACTTCTATTACCGTGAGGGATGGGTAGTGGTTACCCTGGGAACAGCATTCATATATACGGATAAGGAGACGGGCAATGTGGTTGCCAACTGCCATAAACTGCCTGCCGACCGTTTTGAGCGCACCATGATCAGTGCCGACCAGGTGTATGATGCGTTGAGCCAGTATGTGGCAGCCCGCCCAGAGAGGCAGTGGATATTCACCGTAAGCCCTGTCCGACATCTGGCCGACGGGCTTCATGCCAATACTCTGAGCAAGTCTACGCTGCATCTGGGTGTTCAGAAGCTTGTGGAGCGCTATCCTAACGCTCACTATTTCCCGGCCTATGAGATTCTGACGGATGAGTTGCGTGACTACCGCTTCTATGCCGATGACATGATGCACCCTTCGGCCCAGGCTGCCGATTACATCTTTGAGCGTTTTTTGGATTACGTGCTTGCAGACAGTGACAGAGCGTTGCTGGCAGAGGCAGAGAAGGTGCGCGGCATGATGGAGCACCGCATACTCAATCCCGGCACTCCTGAGGCTGCACGCTTTGAGGCTCAGCGCACTAAAGCTTTAGATTCTTTTTTAGAGAAACTGCATCGTCAACAATAATGTTGGCCGATGTGAGTTCGTGACGGGGACGGAAGCCCCAGCTTACTGCTATTATTGGGATGCCTGCGTTGCGGGCGGTCTGGATGTCGGTTCCGGAATCTCCTACCATTATGGTGTGAGCGCGGTCGGTTCCGGCTTTTTGCATTATATATTCCACCAGTGCGGCATCGGGCTTGAGGGGATAAAGGGGACTGTTGCCCATGACGGCTACAAAGTCAATCCCTGGAAAGAACTTTGTAATGAGTTTTTCGGCTCCTGCCTGTATCTTGTTGGATGCTACGGCCAGTTTGAATCCATCGGTGGATAGGTCGTTAATCAGCTCAGGTATGCCGGGATAGGGCTGGGTATAGACATCTATATGCAGGGCGTAGTACTCCAGGAATCTTGAAAGAGTGCTGTCCACGAAACTATCGTCCGATGCCTTGTCATCGGGCAGGGCACGCATTATGAGCTTGCGCATGCCGTTGCCTACCATAAGCCGATACTCATCTAGCGTGTGCTGAGGCAGGCCAAGTTCTCCCAAAGTATGGTTGGCCGCGTCACCCAGATCCGCTATGGTGTTGAGCAGCGTTCCGTCAAGGTCAAAAATCACCAGTTTTTCCATATCGGGCGCAAAGTTCCTAAAAAAATGCCTATATTGCACTCACTAACCGAGTCAATTACTTACTAACCAAATTATATGAAAACAAAATTTGCCTTTTTTGTTATGGCTGCGCTGTTTCTTGGCGCATGTAACAAGGCTCCTAAACAGGCGGCTGACCTTAAGCTGAACGATAAACAGTACTTTGAGACGCAAGGCGTGAACGTACTTGTGTTCAGCAACACCTTCTCAGGTGGATTCAATGATGAGAAGAATTCCGGTATCGAGATTATCCATCACGGTGTACGTACCGTGCAGGGTGGTGCCGTACGTCTTAACAAGACACCCGAGCAGTGGGACCTGGTTCCCGCTTCGCCCCGTCGCTTTGTGGACTCGGTCAACCAATCCATCGAGGTGGCTATGCGTTATGCCGATTATGACTTTGACTCCCGCGTGGTGGTGACAGCCAAGGGTAAGGCTGTGGAGATTGCCGTTTATCTGGACAAGCCGGTGCCCGAGTTCCTGGCCGGAAAAGCCGGATTCAACCTGGAGTTCCTGCCTTCACAGTACTGGGGCAAGACCTATCTGATGGACGGACGTCCCAACCGTTTCCCGCGTTATGCAGTCAGTGAGACACAGGCCGTATCCAACGACGAAAAGCCCCGTCAGTTCAAGGGATTCCGCACATACGATGACCGCGGAACCGGAGAATTCGTGGATCCGCTGCCCCTTGAGACAGGTCATAACATCCTGATTGCTCCCGATGAGCCCGAGCGTATGATAAAGATCTCATCGGACGATGCAATGCTGGAGCTCTATGACGGCCGCATGATTGCCCAGAACGGATGGTTCGTGCTGCGGTCAGTGCTGCCCGCAGGCAAGACCGGCAAGGTGGTTACCTGGATGGTTGAGCCCAATACCATTCCCGGCTGGATAAGGGAGCCTAACATTGGCTTCTCACAGGTGGGATATGTTCCTTCGCAGCCCAAGGTTGCCGTGATTGAGCTGGACAAGATGGACAAACCCCTTAAGACCGCATCAATCTACAAGATAGAGGATGACGGCAGTGAAAAGCTGGCTTACAAGGGCAACATAGACGTTTGGGGCATGTACTACAAGTACAACTATGTTAAGTTTGACTTCAGCGAGGTACGTGAGCCGGGCGTGTACTTTATCAAGTACGGTGATTACCAGACCGGCAATTTTATAATTGACAATTCGGTTTATAACTGGATAACCGATGCCACCAGCGACGTATGGATTCCCATTCACATGAACCACATGACCGTGAACGAGGGCTATCGTATCTGGCATGGCGAGCCGTTCAAGGAGGGTTATCTGCAGGCTCCCCAGAGTGACCATTTTGACCTTCACTCACAGGGCGCGCAGACCAACACCAAGTACAAACCTTACGAGCTCATTCCGGGCCTGAACGTGGGCGGTTACTTTGATGCCGGTGACTTTGACATTGAGACCGGATCAAACATCAGCGTGGTACAGAATATGGTTGCAGCCTGGGAGCTGTTCCATCCCATGCGTGACGAGACATTCGTAAGTGAGGAGCAGCGTTACGTTGACCTGCATCGGCCCGATGGCAAACCCGACCTGCTGCAGTACATTGAGCACGGCGTACTGAACCTGCTGGCCCAGGCCGAGAACATCGGTTTCATGTCACAGACTCTGTCCAACTCTGTGCTTGACAACTATCATCATCTGGGTGATGCTGCCGCCATTACCGATGGTCTGCACTATGATCCCAGCCTGCCCAAGTATGTGAAATCGGCCGATGGAAAGCGTAGCGGTACACCCGATGACATGTGGGCTTTCACCAACCGCAACACCAACAGCGATATCAATGCCGCCAATATGTTTGCCGCTGCAAGCCGCGTTCTCAAGGGTTACAATGATGACCTGGCTGCACGCTGCCTCAAACAGTCCAAGAGACTCCAGGAGGAGGCTACCAAGTTGATGCAGAGCCGCATGGCCAATAACCGTAACCGTCAGGGCGGCCAGGGCTTTGGCGGCGGCAACCGTGGAGGTGGCGGAAATCTGGCTACAAACCTTCAGCTTTATATAGCAACCGGCGAGAAATCATACATTGAGCAGTTTGAGCAGCAGATATGGCAGGCTCTGGACCGTAACGTGAACAACACTATCCGTACTGCCATGGATGCCATACCTCATATGGATGCCGCTTATAAGGAGCGTCTGCGCCCTTATGCCGAGAAGTATAAGGATTATCTGGAGCAGGTTACCAACAACAACCCGTACGGTGTGCCTATCGGCGAGGGTAACTGGGCCGGCAGCGGTGCCGTGGTAACTTACGGAACCACCGCAGCCTTTGCCAACCTCTACTTCCCGGATATAATTGACAAGAAATATGCCTATAATGCTGCCGCATTCATGTTTGGATGCCATCCCTACCACAACTACTCACTTGTGGCTGCTGTAGGTGCGGCCCGTCCCAAGCAGGTGTTCTACGGCAACAACCGCGCCGATTTCTCATTCATACCGGGCAACGTGGCTCCCGGACTGCTGTTCCGCCGTCCCGACCACTTTGAGAACTTTGACGATTGGCCATTCCTGTGGGGTCAGAACGAAGGCACCATAGCCGGCAACACCAGTTACTACATCTTTGGCGAGGCCTTCAAACAGATGGCAAAATGATACAAAAGGGGTCTGACCCCTTTTGTATCATTTTGCTAGAGAAACTTCAAGTTGAGCAAGGGCTGTCTCTAATACTGAGCGGGGGCAGCCCACGTTCAGTCTCATAAAGCCTCGGCCTTCGGGGCCTTGGGTTCCATCGGACAATGTGCTGCCAAATATAGACCCGTCATTAAGGGCCAGTCCGGCCTTATCGGTAAAAAGACTTACCAACTGGGGCTGACTGAGTCCTATTGAACGGCAATCCAGCCACACAAGGAACGATGCCTGAGGTATGAGGCATCTTATGGAAGGAATGTGCTCCTTAAACCAACCGTCCACAAACAGGATGTTCTGCTCCACATAATTGAGCATCTCATGACGCCACTGTGCGCCCCCTTTGTAAGCGGCCATGGTGGCAATGGCAGAGAATATGTTGGGGCTGTCGTGCTCGCCTGTCTCAAGGAACCGGAAGAAACGTGCTCGCAATTTTGTATCGGGCACAATGGCGTATGATGTAACCACGCCGGCTATGTTGAAAGTTTTAGAGGGGGCCATGAATGTGATGGAACACGATGCCGCCTCTTTTGAGACCGATGCAAACGGAATATGACGGTTTCCGAAAAGTGCCATTTCAGCGTGAATCTCGTCCGATACCACCAGCACGTTATGCTTGCAGGCAAGCATTGCCAGAGTATCCAGAGTCTCGCGGCTCCAGCAGATGCCCGACGGATTCTGGGGGTTACATAATATGAGCATGCGGACCTGGGGATCGGCCATCTGCTCCTCAAGCAGATTGAAATCCATTTCATAACCTGTGAGACGGCGGTCGGCATCCAGTGTGTTAAGATAATCAATATGTCCGGGGCCATCCTCATAGACCGGAATGAGCGGATTGTATACCACTTTGTGTCCCATCCCTGTAGGTACAAGACGGAAAGGATGATACACCGGAGTCTGGATTATCACCTTTTCATGGGGCTTGAGAAAACAGTCCATAGCCATCCATATTCCCTTTACAATGCCCGGTATGAATCTTATGTGGTTGGGATGAACTTTCCATCCGTGGATGCTCTCCACCCAGCAGGATATAGTGTCATAATAGTCCTGCGGAGGCAAGGTATAACCCAGCACCGGATGCTCAAGGCGCTTGCGCAGAGCATCGATTATGAAATCAGGCGTGCCGAAATCCATATCGGCCACCCAAAGCGGAATGAGGTCATCGCGCCCAAAGAAGGGCTTCATGTTGTCGTGCTTGTAGCAGTCAGTTCCCTTCCGCTCAATTATTTTGTCAAAATCATACATACCCTGCAAAGGTACAAAATGATACAAAAGGGGTCTGACCCCAATTGTACTATTTTGTTCGCGTTTTGTTACGCTTTGTTCGGACCTGTTCGGCATATTTCAACTACTTTTGCCGTAAACATTTACATAGTCCCGATGGAAGAAATAACCACTTTGCTTAGCCAGTGCAGCTCCGCTTTCAGCCAGACCGAGGAGTTCCGTATCCTCAAGACCTACCGCACGCGCGACAACCGCCTCACGTTCGATGAGCGCTTTGCCATAAACAAAAGTATCGAGCGCGCATACGCACCCGTGTTTGAACTCTTAAGGGCCGATGCCCCATCGCTGACGGAGTCTGACCTGTTCTTCTGCGCGCTTACATTCCAACACATAGAGACCGTAGCCATTGCCGAGTGCCTTACCGTAACCAAGGATGCCATCCGAATGCGCAAGCTTCGTCTGCGCGAGAAACTGCCCAACAAGTGGTTTGACATACTGTTCCCCGAACAAAAGCGTAACAGTTCGGATAGTGTTACGTCACAGAATTGCCAGCCGCAGACAACCCCCATAACTTTGCCCTCACAATCAACTAAAAACGCAAAAGTTATGAAAGAAAAAATGTCATTCGGAAAAGCAATTTCCACATGCTTCAACAAGTTGTTCACATTTGAGGGACGCGCACGCCGCTCAGAGTTCTGGTACTTTTTCCTCTTTACCTCTATTATCAGTCTAACATATTTGACGTTCGGATACCTGTTCGATTCCATCATCGCTCCTACTCTTAGTGAGAATACTGATAATATGATCAAACTGACGGGACCGTTAATCAACAACACCATATCCATAATAATAATTCTGCTTAGACTGTCCGTCGAAATTCGCAGACTGCATGATATAGAATGCAGCGGATGGCTGGTTATACCTCTGACTATACTTCCTAATCTGATAGCAATGCTGTATAACCGTTACTGGCCATCGGCCGATGCATTGATGAAATCGGGAGATATAACTCCTGAGTCATTACCGGGAATGTTGGCAGCCATTCTCTTAATTTTGCTCTTCTTCATTGGAATTCTGGTTGTCAAAATCGTCCTGTTCTGCAAACCCGGCACCGAAGGTCCCAACCAATACGGACCCGATCCCATCCGCGTCATCGAGAAA
>Ga0310786_10005459_pt1 | contig 17237 bp, 13 predicted proteins | sample AusTroGonzalo_MG_FD_203881 | JGI IMG/M metagenome (GOLD analysis project Ga0310786, IMG submission 203881) | Bovine rumen microbial communities from tropical cattle in Woodstock, Queensland, Australia - Gonzalo_03 (v2) (version 2) | ecosystem: Host-associated > Mammals > Digestive system >... | reverse complement strand
TACTGAAGTTGGCTATGCCAATGGAACAAAAGATAATCCGTCTTATCAAGATTTGAAAAGTGGATTAGATGATGCTTCTGAAACAGTTAAAATTGATTATGATCAAGCTGTCGTTTCACTAGAAAAATTAGTCGAATTATATTTAAGGGTTGTGAATCCTTATTCAATCAATAAGCAAGGCGAGGACGAAGGTATTCAATATCGTTCAGGCGTCTATTATTTGGATGAAAAGGATAAAAACATCGTTTTAGATTACTTTAGTAAGATTGATCTTATAAATTACGCAATCGAGTTATTGCCTCTTAGAAAATTCTTTTCTGCTGAAGAGTATCATCAAAAATATTTAGAAAAGAATCCAAATGGTTATTGTCATATAAATATGAATTTTCTAAAAGATGATGAAAGAAAATAAAAATATAGTTGAAATTTGAGATAATATAAAATATCATAATTCTCGCCCTTTGCCGTCGTAGCTCAGTCGGTAGAGCAACTGTCTCGTAATCAGTAGGTCGGGAGTTCGATTCTCTTCGACGGCACCATTTCCCAGAAGCAGATGGGTGTTTAGCTCAGCTGGGAGAGCATCTGTTTGACGTACAGAAGGTCACAGGTTCGAGCCCTGTAGCACCCACCATTTGATAAGAATTCCAATGTCGTAAGATGTTGGATTTTTTATTTTTTATATCTATTTGTGTTTTCTTTTCTTTGTTACGTTAAATTTGAAACCTTATTTAGTGAAATTTTCTATTATTTGTTCACGCCATGCGGAATTTTCCGCCATTTAACATCACGAACTAACATCGCCGATAAATCAAGTGGGATTTGAGTAACGACAAATAATGGGAAAATAATAAAACCTAAAATAAGAGGCAATTTCGGCTGGTGTTTAAATTTACCTTTAGAGCCAATGAGCACCATAAGGGCCATAAGATAGATGCTAAGAAAAGTAATTATTATTGTTCTAGCCATTAAAAATACTGCGCCGACATTTAAACTTAAAAACAAATTCTCAAACCAATTTAAATCATAATTCCAATATAAGAACATTTCTTGTAACGAAATACCAAATAGTGGTGATAAGCAAAGTAAAGCGTATTGAAGAACAAAGGAAAAGAACATCGTAATAGGAAGGAAGGAGTGGAAGACTAGATTGACAAATAATGACATCTTATTTTTCTTTTCTTTGTTAAATAAAGCTTTTAGTAATTTAGGGAAAAATGTTTTACAACCAATATATTGGCCTTTTGCCCATCTAAGACGTTGAAACCACATTGTCTTCACATCGCGTGGTTGCTCATCATAAAAGATTGCTTCATCGCAATAGTGGATCGTATTACCTGATAAAATCGTATTGCCGCTATATTCAATATCCTCGGTAATTCCTAAATAATTCCAGCCATTTTCGACCATTCTTGTCGGTAAAAGAAAACCGCATCCAGTAATACGGCTAGAGACATTAAAGTTTTCTCGACCCGCATAACCTAATGTGCAAGATGTCGCAAAATAATAACTATACATAGCAGGCATAGCGCCATCTTTTATATTTAAGGTATGGCGGAAACTAGTGATTGTTTCCTTTTTGCCTAAATAAACAAAAGCATCGTTTAATTTGTCGAAGAATTTTTTATCGACGATGTTATCGGCATTTAAGACAAAAAAGCCATCGTATTTTTTAATGTCTATAAGCTTGAAAGCATAGTGATATGCGCTTCCAAGAGTTCTAGCATTTGGATTATTGTATTCGATAACCTCTGCGCCTAAAGACCTGGCGATTTCGGCAGTCTTATCCGAACAATTGTGCGCAATGATAATAATATCTAATTTGTCTTGAGGATAATCCGCAGATCTAATCGAACTAATCAAACGCGGAATAACATTTTCTTCATCTTTTGCGGAGATTAAAACACCATAATGGCATTTTTCATCGCTATGAGGGAATCTTTTCTTATGTATGACCCCTACGATTGCAAAGAAAGCAAATTGGAAGGTATATAGACTTAGTAATGTACCAAAGATGAGGAAGATGAGGTTTACAACAGCTACGTAATTCATTTTAGTATATAATATTTATACCATATTTTTAATTGTGCTAGAATTACTTGGTATGTCAAAGCAAAACACCAAAATTATTAACGCTAGAACAATCAATAAGCTGCGTTGTATCGTCGGTTTAGTTCTCTGCTCAATTGTCATCGTTTTAACTGTCGTTTCCGTGACACTTAATTTTATTAATTTTTATAATGAAGATGCACCCGAAGCTGGCATACGCACCCTAAGAATGTATACAACTTTATCAAACATCATCGCCGCCCTTGGAGCGTCGATTTGTATCCCGTTTCAAATTGATGGTTTAAGAAAGAATAGATATAAACTTCCGAAATGGATTGTCGAAGTCCTATATGTCGGTGCGGTCGGAGTGTTTTTAACCTTTGTTACGGCCCTTAGCTTAATTTCAATCAATTTAGGTTTTGAATACGCGATGATTGCTAATTCAAACATCTTCATGCATACGCTAAATCCAATTTTCATTATCATCTTATTCACGGTCGCTATTTCAGACAGTCATCTAAAATTCAAAGACTCTTTTATTACCATCGTTCCAACGATTGTCTATGCGATGCTATATTTTGTTTTAGTATTCATCACCAATACGTGGCGAGATCATTATTCTTTAGAAAATATTTTGCCCTGGCCAGTTGAGTTCGTTTTGATTATCACTTTTGCTTTCGGTTTATCTCAACTTCTTCGTCTTTTGCATAATCTCACCAATAAGTTTGTTAACAAAAATATTGAAAGATATTACAAAGAATCGCCGGATTATGAATTTGAAAAAATTACTTTCGCTATCCAAAAATTAGCGTTAGTAGAAGCAAAATATTATCATGCAGATGATGAAATTTATATTCCAGTGGATATCATCCAACTTTTATCACAAAGATATAAAACCGCTACGCTTCCGCTTGATATTCAATATGATATTTATTTAGAGGCTTATTTAGAAAACATCCATAAGAAGGAAAATATGCACACGTAGTTCAGTGGTAGAACTCTAGCTTCCCAAGCTAGCTATGCGGGTTCGATTCCCGTCGTGTGCTCCATTTGTTTATTATGTCGAAGATGATTTATAACGTTGAAGATAAACCTAAGTTTACTCATTCATTAGGTGGAGCTTTTCAACATCTTTTATCAATTGTTACCGCGACAATATTGGTGCCAATTTTAATTGGTCTTCCAGATCAGATATCTGCCGCTTTACTTGGTTGTGGTCTTGGAAGCATCACTTACATTCTCATCACCAAAAGAAAAAGTCCGGTTATCATTTCCAGTAATTTCGCTTTTATTGGTGCTTTAGTAGTAGCGTATGTTACAAACGGATATTTAGGTATCCTTCTAGGAGGTCTTTTCACTGGGCTTGTTTACGTTACTTTATCAATTGTCATTAAATTTACTGGCACCAAATGGATTAGCAAATGGTTTCCACCAATAATCATTGGTCCAGTCGTTATGCTAATTGGTTTAACATTGGCTAGTAGTGCAGTGAACGATTTGGTGTCTGCTAATGGATACTATTATGTTAGTTATAACCAAAATATTTTGCCTTATAATCTTCTTGCTTTATTGTGTGGTTTAGTGACATTTACAGTCACAATCATCATCAGCGTTCAAAATCGTAACAAAAGATTCCGAATGATTCCGTTTTTATTTGGTATCTTAGCGGGTTATCTTCTCGCCTTAGTTTTCACGATATTTGGTTATGTTTTTGACAACAGTTATCTTAAGATAATCGATTTTTCTCCAATCATCAAAAATTTCTCAAATATTTCTATTACAAGTTTTGTTGATTATCCAAGATTTGCCTTTTTAAAAGGCATAGAAGAAATCACCACAAATAGTGTTAAATTATCACCTCTAGGAGTTGCAGAAATTGCTTTGGCATTTATTCCAATTTCTTTAGTGAGTTTTTCTGAGCATATCGCTGATCACAAAAATCTCAGCTCAATTATTGGTCGTGATTTATTAGAAGGTGAGCCAGGATTATCTCGCACGGTGATGGGGGATGGCGTTGGCTCAATCGTCGGTACTTTCTTTGGTATTTGCCCTAACACAACTTATGGTGAAACAGTTGGCTGCATTGCTTTATGCAAAGATGCTTCAATTAAAACCATTTTATTTGCCTGTTTCATGTGCATAGGTTTGTCTTTCTTTTCACCACTTATCGCATTCTTTAGAACTATTCCAAGCTGCGTTATTGGTGGCATGTGTTTGGTACTTTATGGTTTTATCGCGGTTAGCGGACTTAAGATGATTCAAAAAGAAGATTTGAACAAGACTAAAAACCTTTTCACCTTATCAGTTATCCTTGTAGCGGGTATCGGTGGACTTACACTTCAAATTCCATATCGATTAGGTTATATCGGCGGTAGTGACCTTGTTGGTCCAACAGGTATTATCACGATTAGCTCAATCGCCTTCTCTTTAATCTTAGGAATGGTTACCTACACGATTTGTTCGGCGATTGAAAAACACAATCTTCCAGAAGAAGAAAACTAATTTTTGAAATTTTCTTATTTTTATATAAAAATAATCAATAATAAATGATAGTCTGACTATCACTTTTTTCTTTACTTTTTTATTTTAATAAATAACAATGAAGTATCCCCTTGTAAAGGAGGGGCGTTGTTATGAATAAAAAAATTATTGGTCCAATCTTACTCTCTGCTTTGATGTTAGCGAGCTGTAATTTGATTTCGACCACAAAGAAAAAACCACATTCACACTCTAGTACCTCTACTGTGACATCAACCACTCAAGATGATTCATCTGGTTCGTCTTCTTCGCATGGTGGTACTTCATCAGGAAGTAGCTCTCATGGAGGAAGCACTTCTGGTAGTAGTTCTTCTTCAGGAAAAACAACTACAACCACTGGAACATCTTCGTCTTCTGGTGGTAGTCAAGTCACTCCAGTTGTCACTAGTGTTACTTTAAATAGCCACGCTGAATCAGTTAAACAAGGCGGATCAGTAACCTTAACTGCTACAGTTGTTGGCGAACACAATCCTTCTAAAACCGTTACTTGGAATTCAAGCAATAGCAATGTTGCAACCGTTTCTAACGGTGTTGTTAGCGTCAAATCTAACGCGACCGTTGGTGCGACCTGTGCAATCACAGCAACCTCAACCGTTACCCCATCAGTTTCAGATTCCTGCACAATCACTGTTTTAAGTTCTTCTGCGAGTGAATCCTACACTATTCTTATTTATATGTGTGGTTCAAACCTTGAAAGCTCCTACGTTGATGACCCAGACGTTGAGGGTCTTGCTTCTAGCGATTTAAGAGAAATGGCGAGTGTTTCAGGTCAGCCAAGCAACGTGAACATTGTTGTAGAAACTGGTGGTTCCGAAGAATGGGCTGATAATCCTGGAATTGACGCTACTAAAAACGAAAGAAGATATTTAAGAAATGGTCAATTTGTTGTTGATACAACAACTACTCATACAAAAGCTAATATGGGTCTTGCTAATACGCTCAAAGATTTCTTAGCTTGGGGTTTAAAAACATATCCAGCAGATCACACTGGCGTTATTATGTGGAACCATGGTGGTGCTGTTTCTGGCTGTTGTTTTGATGATAATTATGGCGGAGATGGAATTTTAGCCTCTGAATTTGATGAAGCTGTAAAAGGTGCGTTATCTGCAGCAGGAAAAACTGGTCAAAAATTAGATTGGATTGGTTATGATTGCTGCATTATGTCATATGCCGACTTAGCTAGTATCAACTCTCAATATTTCAAATATCAAGTTTCTTCACAAGAACTTGAAAGTGGAACTGGCTGGGATTACGATGCTTGGTTGCCAACACTTTACAGCAATACTTCTGTTTCAACTGAAACATTACTTACAAAGATTTGTGATACATTTGTTGCTGATAATGACTTTGAAGGTTATCAAGGTGGTGGCAAACAAAACAACGATCAAACACTTAGTGTTCTCAATTTACAAAATATGCCAGCCTTTACAACTGCATTTGAAAGTTTTGCGGGTGGCTTAAAAAATTCTGATTGGTCATCGATTAAAAATGCATACACTTCATCTTTAAGAATGGGTTATGTCCAAGAAGATTATTGGAGTGGTTACTGCTATGGAATCACTGATATGAAAGATTTCTTAAACAAGCTTTCTAGTTCATTTGATACATCCGCTGCTTTGTCAGCATTGAATGGTGTTCTTGTCAACGCTTCTTATAGAAGCGAATACTACACAGGCACTAAACCTTGTGGTTTAAATGTCTTTGTCCCTGCTGATAATAGTTCATCCATCGATGAAGATGAATACGGTGAAAATGATACCAAACTCTCTAACTGGAGAGACTTCGTTATTGCTAATGGATCCTTCTATAGTAGTGGCGGTGGCGGCTGGGGTTGGTAATATAACCTAACTTTATTAAGAGCGATGTAAGTCGCTCTTTTTTTATAACTATAACTAAGTTAAAATATATGAGCGCTTAGGAGGTAAACAATGAAAAACTTAGATATTAAATTTGAAGATATTCCCGTTAAGAAATTGTCTTATAAACCAATTGAAAAGAAGATCCGTTCTTTGATTGAGCAATTAAAGGCTGCATCTGATTATAAAACCGGTTTAAAAGTTATTAATGCATTTGAAAGATATATGTCAAAATTCTCGACAAATGTCACGGTTATTTCGATTCGTTATTCGCTTAACACAACCGATGAAAAGATCGCAAAATACCAAGATATTGTCGATGAAATGTCACCGTTAATTGGTAATTTAATTAATATGTGGAACAAGGTTTTACTTAAGGTTCCATTCCGTGCCGAACTTGAAAAGAAATTTACACCTTACTATTTCACAATGATTGAAAATTCACTTAAATCATTTGATGAAAAGATTATTCCTGAATTGATTGAAATTAATAAGCTATCATCAACTTACGACAAGATTTTGGGTTCTGCTCAAATCGAATATAAAGGCAAAATCTATAACATTCCTCAAATGGGCAAATTCGCTAAATCAAAGGATCGTAACGAGAGAAGAGACGCCGCTATTAAAGTTGACGAATTCTTCCAAGCTCACGAACAAGAAATTGGTGATATTTATGGCAAATTAGTCTTACTTAGAGACCAAGCTGCAAAGAAACTCGGATTTAAAGATTTCGTTGAACTTGGTTATCTCTCATTAGGTAGAGTCGATTACAACGCTGAGATGGTTGCGAAATACCGCAAACAAATTGCTGAAGAAGTCGTTCCAGTGGCTCAAAAACTCTGCAAAGCTCAAGCAAAACGTATTGGAATCCCATTTAAGAAAATGTACTCATATGACTACAATTTGATGTTTTTAAGTGGCAATCCAGAACCAATTGGTGACGCTAAATATTTAGTGGATTCCGCTACCAAGATGTACCACGAAATGAGCAAGGAATCTGGTGAATTCTTTGATTTTATGAAAGAACATCATTTACTTGATTTAGAAGCCCGTCCTGGAAAACAACCAGGTGGATATATGACCTTCCTTGATGATTATAAATTCCCATTCATCTTCTCTAACTTTAATGGTACTGAAGGAGATGTTTCTACTTTGACTCACGAAGTTGGTCATGCTTTCCAAGGCTATTTATCAAGAAATATTAAGCCAGCTGATTTTAGACACGCTACATTAGAAACTAGTGAAATCCATTCAATGTCGATGGAATTCTTTGCTTGGCCATGGATGAAATTATTCTTTGGTAAAGAGGCTGATAAATATTGTTATGGTCATCTAGTGGATTCTATCCAATTCTTACCATATGGTATTACTATCGATGAATTCCAACACTGGGTTTACACTCATCCAAGAGCCACCCATGAGGAAAGATGCGCCGCTTATCAAGAAATCGAAAGAAGATATACTCCTCACAAAGTTTATCCAGACGAAATGAAAGTGGCTAAACACGGTGGATGGTGGATGAGACAATCCCACATCTTTGGTGTTCCTTTCTATTACATCGATTATACTTTAGCTCAAGTTTGTGCTTTCCAATTCCTTGTGGAAATGGACAAAAACCAACCAAAAGCCTGGAAAAAGTATCTTAAACTTTGTAAATGTGGTGGTCGCTATCCGTATTGCCAGACTCTCGCTAAAAACCATTTAAGAAATCCATTTGAAGAAGGCAATGTCGCGAAAGTGATTAGACCTCTTAAAAAGATTCTTAATAGGTTTGACGAATCAAAATTCTAATAAAATTAATAAGGTTCCCTAAAGGGAGCCTTTTTTCTAACTTGTTTTTCTTATATAGCCGTTTATTTTATAAAATAGGTTTGATATAATTTCCTAGGCTTAAAAAGAAATAGTTTGAGGGATTAGAAATGTATAACATAGATGAAGGAAAAATTGTTATTAATAGCATTACATGCTGGATTGATTTAGGGATTTCCCTTTTTATCATCGCTTTGACCTTTTGTTTAATCTTTAAGGTTTTAAAAAGAAAATTCACTGTTTGGGCGATTGTTTTGTCATTCGTTTTAATCGTGACATCATGGTTCTTCTCTTTAAGATTACTTTGGTCAATTTCCTTGCTACTTTGCATTTCCCTTATCGTTGTTTCATTCCTCGTTAACCAAGGAGCAATTCGCGATTTAATGGCGAACTCTTTAATTAATACGAAAAAAGGCACAACTGAAAAAGTGTTTGATAGACGTGCCTTACTTCAAAAAGTTGATATCGCCGTTCAAAATCTTTCTAAAAACAAGATTGGCGCGATTATTACTTTTGAAAAAGACACCAAACTTGATGATTTCATCAAGACTGGCACTATTTTAGATGCTCCAGTTACTCCAGAATTATTAATGACTATTTTCTATCCAGGTACCAGATTACATGATGGTGCGGTGGTTGTGCGTCGCGAAAACATTTTAGCGGCTTCAGTTTATTACACCCCAACCTCAAAACCACTAACTGGTAAATTTGGTTCCCGTCATAGAGCGGCAATCGGTATTTCAGAAGTTTCTGATTCCGTTACCGTTGTTGTTTCAGAAGAAACAGGCCGTATCTCTTTAGCGGTCGCAGGAGAATTAATTCATGTTCCTGCCGACGCGTTCTTAAGAACAATCGAAGATTACATGCTTAAATAATATGCAATACCAACAATTCTACGATTTCGTTGTCAAAGTTCATTCAATCGCTAAGATTGGTCTTACTTATTCCAAAGATCCTTATGCGCTCGATAACTACAAAGAACTCAACGAATTATCAAAGAATATGCTTGAAACATTTATGGACGTGAAGTTCGATCGTCCTAATATGTTTACAAAAGAAGTTTATCCCACTCCCAATGTCTCTTGCAGAACATTGATTGTCAACGATAAAAACGAAGCGCTTCTTGTTAAAGAAGCCAACACGAATACTTGGTCACTTCCTGGTGGTTGGTGTGATTTATACAAAACCCCATCAGAGGCTGCCTTTGCCGAAGTGAGTCAAGAAGCTGGAGTGGAACCAAAGATGATTAGGCTAATTGGAATACTTGATAGGACTCCATTCAAATCCAATCAAAATGTTCCTGAATATGTCATCATCTTCCTTGGAAGTATCGATGGAAAGAAATTCCATGAACATTGTCATGAGACTAATGATGTGAAATTCTTCGATCTTGATAATTTGCCTGAGATGTCTCGAAAACTATCTCTCACCGAATTAGGAAGAGTTATCGATGCTTACAAAAATAACAGAGTTATATTTGATTAATGGTTATATAAAGGAGAAAAGAATATGCCAACACCACACAACGAAGCTAAAAAAGGCGAAATCGCCAAAGTCGTCTTAATGCCAGGAGATCCTAACCGCGCTTTATGGATTGCGGAGAATTTCCTTCACGACGTTAAATGCGTCAACAAAGTTCGTGGCAATTGCTGCTACACAGGCTTAACCAAAAACGGAAAAAGAATTTCTGTAATGTCCTCCGGAATGGGTCATCCATCCATTGGTATTTACTCATACGAATTATTCACCGAATATGATGTCGATGTCATCATTCGTGTCGGTACTTGTGGAGCTTATCAAGAAAACATTAACTTAAGAGATGTTTTATTGTGTGCTGGTAGTTCGACAGATTCTAACTACGCTGCTCAATTCCATCTTAACGGAACATATTCTGCTTTAGCAGATTTTGAAGTCTTAATGACTGCCAGAGAAGTTTTGGAAGGAAAGAAATTCCCATATCATATGGGTAATATCTTCTCTGCTGATGTCTTCTATGATTTCGATAAAGAAACTTGGAAAAGATGGGCCAAACTCGGTGTGATGGGTGTTGAGATGGAATCTTACGCTTTATATATCAATGCTGCCTATCTTAAAAAACGTGCGTTAACGATGTTAACCGTTACCGACCACTTCATCAAAAACGAAAGATTAACTGCCGAAGAAAGACAAATTGGTCTCCGTAATATGATTGAAGCGGCTATCTTAACTGCTGAAAAATACGCTGAATGATCAACTTAAAAACTTATATTTCGGTTGGTCTTATTGTTCTATTTGTTGCTTTAGCAATATTATTGATTCTTGTAATATTGTTCATTGTTTTTTATCCAAAACTTAAAAAAGCCAAATTTGAAAAAGATTACGTTTCAATTTATGGTAAGAAAATCTATCAATATGCTCTGCATAATGATTTATATCTGATCAACGAATTAGAATTTAAGGCCAATGATGATCAAACTCTTAGAGTAAATCATCTTCTTTTTGGTACGAAATATATTTATTTGATTACTGATTATTTTCTTCCTGGAACAGTGGAAGCTAAATTTAATGATCGAAGTTTTATTTACACTTCCTTAGATAAAAATCCTAAGAAAGTCTATATCGATAATTTATTTTTATCTTCGGATAGTCTAACTAAAAAGGTCGCTTCTAATCTAGGATTAAATAGCAACTTATTTATTCCTCTTTCCATCGTCGATAACAACTGTGATTTTGGAAATTTAAAATTAAATGTTGGAGATAACTATATTGTTCATATTGCTGAATTTAAAAAGCTAATTGATTCGTTAGAATCAAGAAACGTTGCTCCACTTAATGATAATCAGCTTAAATACACCGTCAAAGACGTCAATAGATTAAATGAACGAAGAAAAGAAAGAAAATAGCGTTGAGAGCAGCATATTTGCTCGATATAAGAAATACTTTTTTGAAAAGACTGGTCTAGTCTCATTTTTAACTTTGGCGATTGTACTTTGTCTGACTTTAGCCTTTTTCTTTCCCTTTACATTGATTCTTACTGTTCCATTTATCCTTATTCCTTTGTTTTTAGGATTTATTATCATCAATTTCTTTTTGACGAGCGCTCCTGGAAAACCGCATTTTATTTTTAGAGGTTTTCTAGCCTATTATTCTCCTCCATTTTTTGGAATTTTTAGAATTATTTTGGGTTTAGTAAAAGCTTTTGGAGTGTATCTAATTTCCTCCATGATTATGATTGTTATTTTGTTCTACTCAGTTGGAATGAAAGATCCTAATTTCTCATCAATAGTAGACAATATTATTCAAAACCCAAATAACGGTGATTTGCTAAAAATAATTCAAGAATTGCAGGTAAATTCATCTTTTATTTTAATTGAGGATATTAGCGTTATTGTCTCGTTTGGGCTCGCTAGTTATATGTTTGTTCATCATGTTTTAGTGCAATCATTTAAGATCCATTTCAACTTTATCGATAACAATATAAAACCTGCCGGAGCGGTTAACCTAATTCATAGAGGCGCTTTTAAATATTTCCGTAAAGATTTTTATCGAGATTATTACTCAACAATTTGGTATATGATCATCCTTTTTATGGGTGGTTATGTTGCAGGAGTGTTCCTTGGGTATTTCGCTCTACATCTTGATGGGATGCAATCAAGTATAGTTGGCTTATTTTTCGCGGTTATCCTTTCGATATATTTTCTTCCTGTTTTATTCGACACATTTGCTCTCATGTTTTCAATCAACGTTATTTACTACTACAAAAGTATGATTTCTCTTCCTAATGAAGTGCTTAATCTATATGGAATCCAAATGTCTTTGAAACAGAAGAACGATTTAAAGGTATCTGTCGAGACAATGGAAGCGATGATTAAAGAGTTTGAGGCAGAGGAAAAAGCTAAGAAAACTAAAGCCTCAAAAGATAACGAAGATAAAAAATAAAAAACAGTGCACAGCACTGTATTAATCAAATGGAGCAGATGACGGGAATCGAACCCGCATAACTACCTTGGCAAGGTAGTGTTCTACCACTGAACTACATCTGCATTTCAGCGTGATTATTATATAAAATGTAGTATAATACTTCAAGACAAAAAAATATGACTATGAATAAGTACGAAGAATTAGCTAATTATATTTTCCCAGACGTAAGCGAAACGATCGCTGATTTAGAGAAAAAATATCCAAATCGCAACCTTCCAAGCGATGCGGAAGTGACTAGATTTGCTCCATCTCCAACAGGATTTTTACATCTTGGTTCTTTATTTACATCTTTAGTCGCTAATAAAGTGGCGAAAGACAGTAAAGGTGTTTTCTATCTTAGACTTGAAGATACCGATACCAAAAGAGAAGTTGAGGGTAGTGGAGAAGAATTAGTTAAACAACTCTCATATTTTAATGTCGCTCCTGAAGAAGGTTATTTAGGTAATCATGATGTTGGTGAATATGGCCCTTACCGTCAAAGTGAAAGAGAACATATCTACCGCATTTGTATCAAAGAATTAATGCTTAAGGGTAGAGCCTATCCTTGTTTTTGTTCTGCTCAAGAACTCGAAGAGACAAGAGAGATTCAAGAAGCTAATAAAGAAATTCCTGGTTATTATGGTGACTACGCAATTTGCCGTACCATTGAACCAAGCGAAGCACTTTTAAGAATCAAAGCTGGCGAACCATACGTTATCCGTTTCCGTTCAATGGGCAATCATAACAACAGAGTTGTTTTCCATGATGAAATTCGTGGTGATATCTCTATTGCCGAAAACGATATGGATATCGTCATCATGAAATCGGATGGACTTCCAACTTATCACTTTGCTCATGCAGTTGACGATCATTTTATGAGAACCACAACTGTTATTAGAGGTGAAGAATGGATTTCTAGTGCACCAATTCACTTAGAATTATTCGAAACATTAGGATTTAAGACTCCTAGATATGCTCATCTTCCAGTTATCATGAAACTTGATAACGGAAATAAACGCAAACTTTCTAAAAGAAAAGATCCAGAAGCAAGCGTGTCTCACTTCATTGAAGGCGGTTATCCTGCTGAATCTTTAAAAGCATACTTAATGAGTATTGCTAACTCAAACTTTGAAGAATGGACAGCAGAAAATAAATGCTATGACATTGATAAATTCACTTTCTCATTTGAGAAAATGTCTTTAGATGGCGTTTTATTCGATCAAGCTAAATTAGATTTCTTCTCTAAAGAAGTTATTGCTTTATTTAGAGCGGAAGATTTCTACGCTCGTTTAGTGGAATGGTCAAAAGATTTTGATCATGTCTTATATGAACATCTTGTTAACAATAAAGAAAAATCTATCAAGGCTCTTAACATCGAACGTGGTGGAGAGAAAGCCCGTAAAGACTTCGTTTGTTACAAAGATGTGTACCCAATCATTGGTTTCTTCTATGAAGATAGATATCTTGATATCGTTAAAGATGGCTATCCATTCAATGAAAAATTCGATAAGAAAGTTATCATTGATTTACTTTCTGACTTTGCTAAAACCAATGATTACTCTTTAGCAAATGATGTTTGGTTTAACTCTGTTAAAGAACTAGGTATTAGACATAAATTTGCTGAATCTGGAAAACTTTATAAACAAAATCCAGAAGCATATTTAGGACACGTTGGTGATGTCGCTGAAATTATTCGTGTTGCCTTAGTGGGCGCGAAGAATTCGCCAAACCTCCACTCAGTCTTACAAATCTTAGGTAAGGATGAAGTAAATAAGCGTATCAAACTCGCTATTGAATATTTAAATTGAACTTGTTTAAATATTTTCACGGCCCTATGGTCAAGCGGCTAAGACGAAACCCTCTCAAGGTTTAATCGAGAGTTCGATTCTCTCTAGGGTCACCAAGCGAAATCAAGAACGATGCCTTTCTATTGTGATGGAAGATCGCTATTAATCGGAATTACATTCGACCTAAAGCCATTCATAGAAGCAAGGAAAGCTCGTTTGAACAATAAAGAGGATCACTAAATTGTGGTTCTTTTTTAATAAAAAAGCATAATCTCCAAATGAAATTACTAATCTCCAAATTTTGCATTTTAAATTGGAGAAAATAACAAAACTATTGCCTAATCTCCAAAATTCATGTAGATTATAGGAGAATAAAACTATATTTGGAGAATAATATGAGAGTTATTGATTATTCATTATTAGAAAAAAGAACATGGAGTAAGGATACTTTAAATTATGTTGCTTTAATTCATGAGTATAAAGGGAGACAACAGCTATATTTAAGACAAAAACCTGAAGTCTTAGATAAATTAGTTGTTGTTGCCAAACGTCAAAGCACAGAGTCAAGTAATGAAATTGAAGGAATTAAAGTTAATGATGCTAGATTAAAACAATTAATGCTAGATACAACAACTCCAAAATCAAGAAGCGAAGAGGAAATATTAGGTTATAGAAACGCATTGAGTTTAATACACGAAAACTATGATTCAATTCCTCTAACTTCTAATTATATTCTTCAATTGCATAAAGAAATGTCTAAATTTACAAACTCACCTGATGGCGGAAAATTTAAAACGAGCAGTAATGTTATCAAGGACGAAACCACCAAAAGAGTTATATTTCAACCAGTCGACCCATATTTGGTGCAAATTTTAATGGACAAATTATGTGAAGAATATAATTTTGCTATTAATCAAAGAAACATTGATCCTTTATTAGCGATTCCTGTTTTTGTACATGACTTTTTATGTATTCATCCTTTTAGAGATGGTAACGGAAGAATGTCAAGACTTCTCACAACACTCCTTTTATATAAAAGCGGATATTATGTTGGGAAGTATGTCTCTTTAGAAAAGAAAATACAGATAACTAAAGAAGAATACTATGCAGCTTTAGAAAAAAGTAGTGATAAATGGCATGAAAATGAAAACAATGATACTCCTTTTATAAATTATTTATTAGGAACAATTGTTGCAGCATATCGAGACTTCGAAGAACGAGTGAGTATTTTTGGAGAAAAACTTTCCGCAAAAGAGCTTGTTTTAAGAGCGGTTAATATGAAAATTGGAAAATTTACTAAAAGCGATATTATGGAACTTTGTCCTGAAATCGGCGATGGTTCAGTCGAAAATATGCTTAAAAAGCTTTGTGAAGAACAAGTAATTGAAAAGCGTGGAGGAGGTAGGTCAACACATTACATCAGGCTCCAATAGTACTAATAGTCAAAGATTATTTGGTTTTATTTAGTTGCTAATTAATTAAGGGGTTCGATTACAGTGTCGATAGGTTCACCAAATTGATTAACAAAGATACTTATGTATCTTTTTTATTTATTATTCAAAAATAATTATATTATTTTGACTGTTTATAGGATAATTATTTATATGAGTGCTAACGCAATCTTTAACGCCACAGTTTGTATTGTTGGAATCGCTATTCTTTTTATTCATATCGTTAACTTGCTCATCAAAAAGAACAAAAGAAAAGATGAAAATAGATTATTAGCCTTCCTTGTTTTTACCGTCTTCCATTTTTCGCTTTATTTGATATTCACTTTAGCGAAGAGCGTTTACACGAGCGATCCATACATAATCACTTTCTATACTATCTTTTATATCTTCAACAATATTGAGATATTGCTCCTATTTTTATACATGTCTAGTTATGTTGAGTTTAAGAATAAAACGCTAAAAATTCTCACCATTACAAACTATTCCTTATTTTTAGTTTTCGTTGTCTTAGATATCGTGAATATATTTACTGGTCTATTTTTCACTGCTAGTAATGGTGAATATTTACGAAGCAAAACAATGATTATATCTCAAGGATATCAATTCATTTTATTTGCATTGATTTTAGTTTTAACTATTTTAAACAAAAAACTTGTTTTACGAGAGAAGATTGCTTTCGCGACATATTGCCTTCTTCCTTTAGTAGCGATTATTCTTCAAAACTATTTCAAAGGATACGCGATCGCTTATCTTTCGATTATCATCGCGACCGAAATATTATTCTTTTTCTTAAACGTCCAAAGGAACATCATTTTGGCGGAAACCCAAGAGAAGAACAAAGACGCCCAAATCAAAGTGATGATGTCACAAATCCAACCTCACTTTATTTATAATTCTTTGTCATCGATTTCCACTTTAATTCAAATTGATCCAGACAAAGCCCAAAAAGCCTTGGATGATTTTACCGAATATTTAAGACATAACATCTCTTCTTTGACCGAAACAAAACTCATTCCTTTTGAAAGTGAATTGAAACACATTGAGACGTATGTCTCACTTGAGAAAATTAGATTCAACGATAGACTAAATGTTATCTATGATATTAAGGCTACCAACTTCGAAGTTCCCCCTCTTAGTGTTCAACCGATTGTTGAAAACGCAATCAAACATGGAATTCTTAAAAAAGTTGAAGGCGGAACACTTCAAATCAAAACAAGCGAAACAAGTACAGCATTTATTGTAGAAGTTATCGATGATGGTGTTGGCTTTAATATGTCAAGCATCGATTTTGATAACAATATTCATTTCGGTCTTAACAATATTAAGCATAGAATTAAAAATATGTGTCATGGCGATGTGACTATTGATAGTGAAATTAACAAAGGAACAAAAGTTAAAATAACTTTTTATAAATAATTTATGAAAATCTTGTTAGTGGATGATGAAGAGCTTCAACTAGTGCGACTTGAAAAAGCTTGCAAAGGCGTTTTACCAGACGCTTCTTTTATCTTGTTTAGAAATCCTTTGAAAGTCTTAGAGGATAAAGGAATCAAAAATGTTGATATCGCTTTTCTTGATATTGAAATGCCTGGCATAAATGGGATTCAACTCGCTAAAAAGTTAAAAGCAATCAATCCACTTATCGAAATAATCTTTGTGACCGCTTATGATAGCTATGCTTTAGAAGCCTATAAACTACACGCTTCAGGCTATGTTACTAAGCCAGTAAACGAAGAAAAGATCAAAGAAGAGATTGAAGAATTAAACAAAGTGGTGAAACTTGCTGGAAGCAAAAAACTTCAAGTAAAATG
>Ga0310786_10005456_pt1 | contig 17244 bp, 10 predicted proteins | sample AusTroGonzalo_MG_FD_203881 | JGI IMG/M metagenome (GOLD analysis project Ga0310786, IMG submission 203881) | Bovine rumen microbial communities from tropical cattle in Woodstock, Queensland, Australia - Gonzalo_03 (v2) (version 2) | ecosystem: Host-associated > Mammals > Digestive system >... | reverse complement strand
CCAGCTTCTCCGTTCCGGAAATCGCTGATATTGCGGAACATAACCGCGCTATCTTCGAATCCATCCAGAAGGTGACGAATATCAACTACAAGCCCACACGCTATGTCGGATTTGCCCACGACGAAGCTAACTACAAAGCGCTGGAGAAATCCCTTGAGTGGAGCGACGGTTATATGGTTGACAAGAAGGACTTCTTGAAGGAGGTTTCCCCCTATTTCAACCCGAACCTCAATACTTATCAGGCAGCGTGTATCACTAACGCATGTTGGCAGGCAACACCTGGTCCTACCATCAACTACATCCGCAACATCGCCATCGAGCGCGGCGGCGTGCTGCTGGAGGACACTCAACTGTTGGAGGTGTGCAAGACTGATAAGGGCTTCATGGCCTTAGTGAAAACTCACGATAAACAATATGTGGAGTATCATTGTGAGCATTTCGTGAATGCCCTCGGACCGTCGGCTAATAAGTTTGCCGAGCAATTGGGTATGTTCCTCGGACTCTATCCGATTAAGCACCAGGCATTTATCACGCATCGTTTGCCGATGTTGGGTAAAGATGGCGACTCTTTGGACATGCTCATTGATCGTCGGAAGTACAAAGGTTTCTCCGCTGTTTATGGTCAGCAGTTCGCCGAAACGGGTCAGATCATTGGCTGCGCATCGCCCGCTACCGAACAGCTACAAGCTGGTAAGGAGCTGAAGTACAATACACAAGACTTCCTGCAGGTGTGCGCGGAGATGTTCATCGACTGGATTCCGCAGTTGAAGAACGTCAGCTTCCAGGCTACTTGGGCAGGTTACTACACCGAGCCTCGCTACATCGTGGATCCCGAGCACGGCCTCTTGGTCGGTATGCGCGGACACGGTTTCATGTTGGGTCAGTACCTCGCCAAGATCTACGTCGATAAGTATCTCGGCAAGGAGGCTCCGTCCTACATGTCTCGCCTCGCCATCAGCGGCGACGGCCTCAGCGAGAACGCCTTCCAGTAGGGGCGAATAATCATTCGCCCTAGTTAGAAGCGAATAAACATTCGCATGGTTAGAAGCGAATAATCATTCGCCCAAAGATTTGCAATTTGCGAATCTCTGCAATCGAAAAAACGACCACAAAACGTGGTCGTTTTTTTATTCCTCCGTGTATATTTGAATTTTGTGTACTTTTGCACCAAAATTCAAAACAATAATGAAAACACTACGTCAACAGTTTTTGGCACATATTGGACAAACCTCTCCCGAGCCGTTGCTATTGGAAGTGGAACGTGCGGAAGGTGTCTTTTTCTATACCCCGGAAGGGAAACGATATTATGATTTGGTGTCGGGCGTTTCAGTGAATAATGTTGGTCACGCTAACCCCGCTGTGATATCCGCTGTACAGCAGCAAGCCGCTGATTACATGCACGTTATGGTGTATGGCGAATTGGTGGAAAAACCTCAGGTTCAGTATGCAAAGCTGCTTTCTGAACTGCTTCCGGATCCTTTAGATAGCGTCTATTTCGTCAACTCGGGCAGCGAGGCAGTGGAAGGGGCGCTGAAACTGGCCAAACGCTACACGGGTCGGCACAAAATGATGTCGATGCACTGCGCATATCACGGCTCCAACCACGGTTCGCTCAGCATGATGGCTTCACCCGAAGGCGATACTTGGAAGGCTCCGTTCCAGCCCCTGCTTCCCAACGTGGAATACCTGTGGTTCAACAACTTCGACGATATTAACCGCATTGACGAGGAGACTGCCTGCGTGTTGGTAGAACCGGTGCAAGGCGAGGCGGGCGTGATTCCTCCGAAAGAGGGCTACTTGCAAGCCCTTCGCAAACGTTGCGATGAAACGGGTACTATGCTGATTTTCGATGAGATACAGACGGGAATGGGTCGCACTGGCGCGATGTTCGCCATGCAAAAATATGGCGTAACTCCCGATATCGTCTGCCTGGCGAAAGCCTTCGGTGGCGGAATGCCCCTTGGTGCCTTCATCTCCTCAAAAGAAATCATGGACTCTCTCCAAAGCAATCCCGTTTTGGGACATATCACTACCTTCGGCGGGCATCCCGTTTGCTGCGCCGCAGGACTTGCCGCACTTCAGTATAATATTGATAATCACTTGGTTGCTGCTGTTGAAGAGAAGGGAAAACGTTACGAAGAAGCGTTGAAAAATGCTCCGCACGTGCAGGAAATCCGTCGCAGCGGCCTGCTGATAGCCGTAGAGCTGGGCTCTTCCGAAAAACTCTTCAAGATGATGGCCCTCTTCAAAGAAAACGGCATCATGAGCGACTGGTTCCTCTTCTGCGACACCGCCTTCCGCATCTCCCCACCTCTGACGATTTCGAATGACGAGATTGACGATTCATGCCGGATTATTTTGCGTTGTCTGGAATGTCTTTGATTTTTATTTTTCCAGGGGTTGCGCTTTCGCTTACTCCTGGCTACCAAGCTCTTGCCCCTAACGGAGCTGCTCAAGGAAGCATTATTATACTACTTTAACCTTTTAACCTCCTAACCCATTAACCTAAAACTCTTATTCTTCTTGACCCTCGACCCTCGACCCTTTATCCTCGACCCTAACCCCTAAACCAACTAACCAATGCCTACAACAACCACTGACCTCCTCCAAACCCCCATCGAATTCCTGAAAGGCGTGGGTGAAAAGCGCGGTGCTGTACTCCGTAAGGAGTTCAACATCCAGACTTTTAACGACTTATTGTACTATTTCCCGTATCGTCACATTGACAAATCGCACGTGTATCACGTCAGCGACATTGTGAACGATGGCGGATATATCCTCTTGCGCGGTACCATCAGCAACGTCCGTATTGTGGGACAGATGCGCGCACAACGACTCACAGCGCAATTTAACGACGAGACCGGTTCCATCGAACTGGTTTGGTTCAATGGCATCCGTTGGGTGCAGGATGTACTGAAGACACGCAAGGAGTTTGTCATTTTCGGCAAACCGACTCTTTTCAACGGGCGGTGGAACATCACCCACCCGGAGCTGATTGACCCCGCTCAACAGCAGAATTCTCCGATTTCCATGCGGTTTCAACCGCTCTACAACACCTCCGAGACCGCCAAGAAGAAGTCGCTGGATTCTAAGGCAATGTCCAAGTTGACGGCCAACCTTTTAACGCAGGTCAAGGACATCATCCCAGAAACCATGCCCCGCGAGATGGTGGAGGAGCTGCACCTGATGACCTTGCGCGACGCGCTCGTCAACATTCATTATCCCGAAGACAACCAAAAATTGTCGCAGGCCACATTGCGTTTGAAGTTCGACGAGCTCTTCTTTACGCAGCTCAAACTGCTGAAACTCAAATTGATAAATACCAACCGCTTCAAGGGTTTTGTCTTCTCGCAAGTGGGACATTATTTCAACACTTTCTATAAAGAATGCTTGCCGTTTGACCTGACTAACGCGCAGAAGCGAGTGCTCAGAGAGATTCGTGGCGATGTGGGCAGTGGACGCCAAATGAACCGCTTGCTGCAAGGCGACGTGGGCAGTGGCAAAACCATTATCGCACTCTTCAGCATGCTGTTGGCTATTGATAACGGCTACCAAGCTTGTATGATGGCCCCGACGGAAATCCTTGCTACCCAGCATTACGAAAAAATCAGCAAACAGTTGGAACCCTTGGGGTTACGAGTTGAATTTCTGTCTGGCTCTACCAAAACGGCCAAGCGCAAACAGCTGCTCGCCGACTTGCAAAATGGACAGGTCAACATCCTCATCGGCACGCACGCACTTATCGAGGACAACGTGGTTTTCAATAAGTTAGGGATTGTCGTTATTGACGAGCAACACCGTTTCGGGGTGGAGCAGCGCGCGAAGTTGTGGCGCAAAAGTGGAACTACGCCGCCGCACATTTTGGTGATGACCGCCACGCCAATCCCGCGCACCCTTGCTATGACCCTCTACGGCGATTTGGATGTCTCCGTCATTGATGAGCTGCCAGCGGGTCGCAAACCCATCGTCACAGTGCATTATTACGAGAAAGATCGTCTCAAGATGTTCGGATTCTTGAAACAGCAGATTGCGGAAGGACGGCAAGTCTTCGTCGTCTATCCCTTGATTCAGGAGTCCGAGGCGTTGGATTTACTTGATTTACAGGCTGGTTACGAAGCCATTGAGCGCAGTTTCCCGCCGCCGGAATACAGCATTGGGGTGGTGCACGGCAAGATGAAGGCAGAGGAGAAGGATTACACCATGAACTGCTTCAAAAAGGGACAAATCCAGATCTTGCTCTCCACGACGGTGATTGAGGTGGGCATTGATGTGCCGAACGCCACGGTGATGGTCATCGAGAACGCTGAGCGTTTCGGACTCTCGCAGCTACACCAGCTACGTGGTAGGGTAGGGCGCGGCGGCAACCAGTCGTACTGCATCCTCATGTCCAAGTACGAGCTCTCTACGGAGGGTCGCAAGCGTCTGAACGCCATGGTGGAGACTAACGACGGCTTCGAAATCGCCAATTTTGACCTGCAGCTGCGCGGTCCCGGTGACCTGCAAGGCACCCGCCAAAGCGGTATGCTCGACTTCAAAATCGCCGACCTTACCAAAGACGAAAAGTTAGTGGCCTACACCCGCAACTACGCCCAACAGATATTGGACAAAGATCCCGATCTCTCCATGCCTGAACACCAACGCCTCGCCGAAACGCTGGAGAAACAGATGCGAAGGGACACGAATTGGAGTGTCATCAGTTAATCTTTGGGGATTTAAAACACGTAGAGACGCGATTCCTCGCGTCTCTACAGCCCGGCGATTTATCCAAAATATTGTTTGCCCGCAGGCCTAACAGCCTGCGAATGTGCGTGATTGTCGTTGCTTGCTACCAACCCTTGCAGACCTAACGGCCTGCCAACGTTCGCGCTCGTGATGAAAAACGGGGAGCCGATCCAATCGCGAACCAACCTGACAGACCCAAGTCCTGCCAACGTTCGCGTTTGTAATGAAATTTGGGGAACCGCACCAACTGCGAACCAGCCCAGAGGGCTGAAGGGATCGGTAGGAGACTTCCCAGCGTCGGAACGCGCACGCCGTTAGGTGTGCGGGCAGCCTCCTGTTTTTTCATATTTCGCCACCATCTCTTTCACCTCCTGCAAAAATTGTTTTCGCAACCACGCAGGATGCAGAACCTCCACTTCTGTTCCCATGGCACGCAACGCGTTGAGGAAGTCAGGGGTGGGAACCAGACGCAATTCGAAACAGTTAGGTGTGGTCTCCTTTTGGGAATAGTGCAGCGGCAGTGAGCGTATGTATTTGGCACGTAACTCCGTGGTTTTAAGGCATACTCTCTCCACTTCCCCTTCGGTGGTCATCACGCCGAAATAGCGAGAAAAGTGCTCTTGGGCAGAGAAGTCGGCGAGCAATTTGAACGTTTTTCCTGTCATTTTTACCGCCTTCATTCGGTCGAGGGCGTAAAGGTAGAGCGTTGAGTGAAAATCCGTGCGAGCCAGCACGTACCAACGCCTGTTGAAATATCGCAAGGCAAAGGGTTCAATCTCAAACTCGCGGGCAGTTAGCATGTCGTAGCTTTGGTATGTGATGGCGATGCATTGGTTTTCGCGCATGGCGGCGGTGATTTCAGGCAGAAAAAGGTTGCTACCTGCAGTCACATCCTCCAGAATGATGCGCTCTTCCAAATCCTTGTTCTCGCGCAGCAGATGGTTCACGGCGAATGCATCCAACAAAAACTGCCGAGTGCTTTTGTGCCGTTCTGTGAATCCTTCCTCTAAATAGTATTTATCCTTGCTTCTGCTGTATTCTATATGAAGGTCGAACAGGTCGAAAATGGCCTCTTTCATGCGGATGAAGGTTCGGCGTGGAATTCCATGCTCACCGTCTCCGAACTCCGAGGCAGCCCAATACTCGTCAATTTCCGCCTTGCTGAGCTGCCTTCCGTGCGACAGCAACTCCACGAGCCATAAATATTTGTTAAACAGATCGGTAGGGGTCATATTGCGTTCCAATAACGGGTTTCAAGATAGTTGATGAGGTCGGAGTAATTGGTATTGTTACGCAGGGGGGATAGGAACTCTTCTGGGTCAATAATGATGAATCTGGATGGGGTTTTCAACATGGGAACATATTCCTTTTCAACAACTTCTCTCAATTCAGTATTGCCTTTGGGTATTACATTGATGTGGAAAAAGTTAGTTGCTTTATTTTCGTGTATCATTTGTTCCACTAGCAAGGTCTGTCGCATCAGTTCGTAACAAGGTTCTTGAAAATAGATGGAATTAGGAATTTTACCATTTTTTGGCATTATTAGTTGATTTGATTGTTTAATTAATTCTTCATAACGATCTAATCGCTTCTTACAAGTTTTATCTTCTTTTTCGTATGTTTCGGTATATTTCCATTCTATTGGAATCAGCCAAATTCCTTTTCCTTTGCGAGCTATAATCATTGCGTCGATAGAAGTACATAAGACTCCTCTTCCCCAACCTTTGTCATTTTCTCCCAACAGTTCATCGTTATGATATGCAAACTCGAAAGACAAATACCCATCATCATCAATAATTGAAGGCAACACCTCATCAAAGTCCATTTTAGTAGCGTGATTTACAATGGAAAGTATTGCATCTTTATCCTTTCGCAAAGCAAAAAGATGATTCAGGCAATGAATTTGGGAAGAAAGAAGGACTCCTGAAGGCTTATTATCTTTAGAAGAATTCCACCATTTGATGTGGTATTTGTTAAAATAATCCAAATCAACATCTTGTTGGCTGACAAACAGATTATATTTGTTGTCTTGGCCCATTAATATACATGGGTGTTTTGTGTTGATTTTTGCTTTGTTAAAGAATCCATTTTTCGCCAGCGTTTCTTGTTTTTTTCGTTCTTGGCAATAAAACAACTTTGACATTGCCCTTTGAAGTTTTTTGGATTTGTCTATATAAAGAATATCATCCGTATATTTATTTTGGTAGCAAAGGTAAGCGAAACTATTAATGTTATTTTGATTTGAATTGGTTTGTTGTTTTTCAGCAAAAGCAAACACAAATTTAGGGTTGTCATTCGTGATCTCCAATGATTTATCAAGGATGCCTAACTCTTGTTTTTGTTTTAACAATTTCTTCATCTCTTTAACGAATTCGCCCTTATGGTCTCTTTCGATCGTATATTCAAAGCTATCAATATGATCTGCTATTCCAGATTTTCCACCAAGAGCTTTCAACCCTTTTTTCAGTTCAATTACTATTAATTGACCTTTATGAATTGCAATGATATCAAAGCGCGGTTTTTTCTTGCCTTCAACAGATCCAGTATATTTATAATCGGATCCTGTACTTACTGCATATTCCAAATCCAAAACCACATAATCAGTGTTTTTTCGATTGGCAAGGGCTATTTGCTGTTGTTCTCTCCTTTCTTCCGTTGATTTTATCTCTTTCGCTTTTTCATACCATATATTCATTATGTTTTTAGTAGTAGAAAAGTATTGATTCACCTTAGCTTGATTAATTTCTTTAGGAGGCAATAATGAAAATTCCTCTTTTTTCTCGGAATATTTAAGGTATGCCTTGTCAAATTCAAAACTACATGGTCTGATTTTCAGAATGTTACCTCCTTGATAATACACATTGATGTAGTTGTTCCTGATTTGTATATCTAATTCGGAATCAGACAAAATGTAATCCAATAACGGTTTCCATTCTCCATTGAGTTTTTTAACGAAAGATTCTGATAATTTTCTCATAACCAATTATATTTTAATAATTTAACTATTCAATATTTCTACCGCTTTTTCCACATCCTCCCTCGTGATTCCCACAATCGGGTCGATGCGGATGAAATGGTCTTCCTGCTCGGGCAGCACGTCCTTCAGGTCGTCTAAGATGATATACCGTTGCGATTCACTGCTGACCTTCAATACTTCGTCGAAGTATGCTTTGATCTCGCTTCCACGGCTGTAGCTGAACATCTCCGCTGTGATTACATCCAACTGGCTCAAGTCTGTTTCCAGCAATTTGTCGTCGTCCGTGTGCAAGGGTGTGATGCCCACTATGTTGCCAAACAAATTTCGGTCGTGCCACATCCGCTGCAACTCCTCCAGACCCAAGTATCGCCATGAAGAACTGACCACAATCCGTGCATCCGTGGCCTTGATGATTTTCTGCAAGTTTGCCACTGCCTCTGGATCGAATAAGGGACCATACTTGTCCTTGTAAGGCTGCCCGTTTCCCTTCAATTCAGCATAATGCCGCTCAGTGTTCAAAACTCCATCAAAATCAAGGAAAAGAAGTGGCTTGTCCTTCTCTTCATTTTCAACAACCGTTTCTTTCTTTTTTTCGTAGCAAACATCCGCTGTCGTTCTGAAAATCTTCTGCTCGCCGCACTTGCCCGTTGATTGCCAATTTAACAAAGAAGGTCGCTCCTTTTCGACAAGGTAGTCCGAACATTCTTCCAAAGTGGTCGGGTCTGTGTCGAAGAAAAGGTCTTCCGAAATCGTAGGCAACCGACGGAAAAGTTCCCTGCTCCCTTCAAAAAGATTTTTGTTTTCCAAAAACTCATTCAATGCGCCCATGATGTGGTACTTCTTTTCCTCAATATGAGTCAGCACTGCCTCCTTCAGAAGTTCATGAACCTCTTCTTTCAGCTGATTTTCGATAAACTGCACGCCGCCAGCTTTCAAATATGCCTCCAAATGGGGCATGTCATAATACAATTCAATCATTCCTTTCATTGTTTCACTTTTTTAATTTGACGCGGCAAAAATCGGATATGTAAGTGCCACCTTGTGGCGCAGTGATTGAATTTTTCAAAAAAAACGTAGAGACGCGAGGAATCGCGTCTCTACAACAGGGTTTCACAAAAAAACCGTAGATTATTTCCGAATATCCATCTCTTTCAACAAATAGCCAGCACCGCCGTACTTGTCGATGACGAAGAGGACATAACGAACGTCAACGTTGATACAGCGTTGCAGATCGGTGTTGAAGACGATATCGCTGCTCAAAGCCTCCCAGTTGCCGTCGAAGGCCAAACCGATGAGCTCGCCGTTGCCGTTCATGATCGGGCTACCGGAGTTACCACCGGTGATGTCGTTGTTGGAGAGGAAGCAGACGTGCATGGTGCCGTCCTTATCCAAATATTGACCGAAATCTTTCTTCAAGATGAGGTCTTTCAACTTAGCAGGCACGTCAAATTCGAAATCGCCAGGAATCTCTTTTTCGAGGATACCCTTGGTGGTGGTGTAGTAATTATAGTGCACACCATCAGCAGGATAGTAGTCGCAAATGGTACCGAAAGTGGTACGCATGGTGCTGTTAGCATCCGGATACATCGGCGTAGAAGCCTTCATTTCCTTCAGCGCAGCGATATAAGTGCGACGTGGAACTTCCAGTTTCTTCTCTGTATCAAATGCGGACATATTCATGATAAGATATTGGAACACAACGTTTAAGTATTGGCATGCAGGATCGTTTTCAAGCACCTTGTTGGAGGGTTTCTTCAAGAATTTCTCGAAATTATCTTTGCTGATGAAGATAGAGTTGAGTAAAGCCTTCTCATAAGCGTCGTAGTTGCCCTTGTAATTCTTGGTGAAGAATGTCAAGTCAGGACGATTATTTTCCGCACATTTCTCCCATGTTTTGAGGGATGCTACGATGATCTTTGCTTCAGTTGCCGGATCGGTGTCTTCGTTCTGAGCGTCAAAAGATTTCAACAGTTTTTCGATTTTACTATCGTCGTAACCTTTCTGTCCTTTGTCAAGTGTCAAAGATTTCTGGAGAGCACGAGCCGCTTTCAGTGTAGAAGAAGTATAGATGGCCAAGTTGGCGTTCATTACAGATTTGTATTTTGCGCCGTCAGCTTCTTTACAGAGTTTTTCGATTTCGTTCAAGCAGTTGCCGTATTTCTCTTTGCGGTCCTTATTGGCGTTGATCCATTTCGTCAATTCAGCCTCTTCTTTTGCTTTGGATTCCACCACTTTGAGGGCGATTAAGCTCTCCACTTCACCGTGTTGGTTCTTCCAAGTGTTAGCCAGGCTGGCATGTTTGTCGGCATATTGCAAATTCACCTTATTGGAAGCTTCCATTGCGTCGTGCATGACGGGCAGAATAGCATCCAACGGTTCGTAAAGAGCAGGAGCGTTGATGTTGATTTCGTTCTGCACCTCGTAGGAGGTCATGAAGCGGTTGGTAGTGCCAGGATAACCCCAAATCATGGTGTAATCGCCAGGTTGATAGCCTTTTAAGCTGATAGGCAGATAATGTTTCGGCTTCATCGGAACGTTGTCCTTAGAGTATTTCGCAGGGGAACCGTCGGGAGCGGTGTAGATGCGGAACACGGTGAAGTCGCCAGTGTGACGAGGCCACATCCAGTTGTCAGTGTCGCCACCGAATTTACCGATTGCACTCGGGGGAGCCACTACGAGGCGCACATCCTCATACATGGTGTAAACGAACATGTAGTACTCGTTGCCTTCGTAGAAGGGTTTCACCACAACTTTGTAACGGCCGTCAGCGGAATTCTCCTTTTTCAGTTTCTTGATAGCCTCTTCCACATACTTTGCGCGTTCGGTTTCAGAGGTGTTGTTGTCCACTTTTGCCAGCACAATGTTGGTCACATCTTCCATTCTTTCAAGGAAATGCACATGGAAATTCACCGGCAATTCCTCTTCCTTACTCATGGCAAAGAAACCATTGTTGAGGTAGTCGTGCTCCACAGTGGAGAGTTCTACTACAGAAGAGTAACCGCAGTGGTGGTTCGTGAACATCAAACCGTCTTTAGAGACAATCTCACCTGTGCAGAAACCATCGCCCAATTGTACGATAGCGTCCTTCAAGGAAGAGTGGTTGATGTCGTACAGTTGCTCAGCGGTCAGTTTCAGACCCATCTTCTGCATCTGCGCGTAGTTGTAATTTTTGATGAACATAGGCAACCACATGCCCTCATCAGGCGGATTCACGGCAAAAACCGGCGCCGTAATCGCCAAAACTGCCACTAAAAGCAGTTGTTTTTTCAAAAATGTTAAAAATTTCATAGTACTTTTGGTTTGTTTATTTGAACTTTGATTATTATCTTAAACTTAGACTATTGACTCGACCCTTGACCCTTGACCCTTGACCCTTGACCCTCGGCCCTCGACCCTTAATTCTAAGGCCTATTGCCTTTTCCCTATTCCCTACTCCCTATTGCTTACTTTCTACATCAGATGCTTCAACCCCATCATTTATTACACCCTCAACCTCATTTTTATCTATGTCGTTGAAAATCCGCTTATTAAAAATGATTGCCAAAACGATGCCGATGGTGATGCAGGAGTCGGCGAAATTAAAAATGGCGGGGAAGAAATAAGAACCGCCCCAAAGCGGGAATTTTTCCGGAATCAGGAAGAGTTTCAAATAGAACATATCCACCACTTTCCCGAAGAAAAACGCCGCATAACCATGTCCGGGGGACCATTTGGCCGCTTCCAAAAAGTCGCTTTCCGTGAACCAGATGCCGTAGAACATACTGTCAATGATGTTGCCCAATGCACCGGCAACCACCAAACAGAAAATCGTCAATACGACACCATCCATCTTGTTCTCTTTCAGTCGTTTGATAAAATACCAGCAGAGAACACCTACCAACAGTATGCGCACGAAAGAGAGCAGAAACTTGCCAATTTGTTGCCCGAAACTGATACCGAAAGCCATTCCTTCGTTCTCCACGAAATGTAAATTGAACCATTGTCCCAGCAACGGGATAGTTTCCCCTATGGTCATGTTGGTTTTTACCCAAAATTTGATGATTTGGTCAATAAGTATGAGCAAAACCACAACAATTGCAGCAATCCAAGCGTATTTCTTTTTCAATTCCTTACTTTTTTAATATGATAAAGTCTTTTCTCGAAGATTAAACGGCAAAAATACAAAATTATCCAATATGAGTACGCTTTGTCTCTACAATTTTCCCGATTGTTTAAGCCTAATATCCACCTCATGAAGATTTATTTTGCTGATAATAAAATGAGATGATGTTGCGTTACGAAATATTTAGTATTTTTGCCATTCGTTTTTAGAAATAAAGCTTTATGAAAAAAATGAGAATTTTTTTGCCGATAATGGTTGCTGTCATAGGCATGTTTTTCTTTGTCCAATGCAAGAAAGATCATTCCTGCAACATGAAAGTCACCTGTTATTACTCCAGCAATGGATTGGATGCGGACTCAGTGGTACCGTATGCCAGTATTTCCTTTGATACAGTGAAATACAACGCCGGATTGGCCGTGCGTCCCGATATTGCGAAGGTGCAAAATGTACTTACCAATGCCCAAGGTGTTTTCACCTATACGTTTGAATATCCCGCTTTGCTGATTGTCAATGCGGTGAAGATTGACACCATCTTTGATGATATGGATAATGTCGTTTCCATTACCAAATACACGGGTACCACTCAAGTTCAGGTGAATGAAGGGGAAACGACAGAAAAGACCATCTTGATGGTAGAGACTAACTAAATAGTTGATTTTGAATAGGAAACACTATAGTTATCTTTTCCTAATCATCGCGACCCTCCTACTGTTGATTGTCATTTTTTCGCGTGGGCGGGTGTTACCTAAATTGCATATTCCCAAACTGGAAAGAAAACATCAGGTACACAGCGACACGCTGTCTGTGTGCCTGTTTTATCATGCTGCCGATTACTTTGTGTATCAAGGCTCTGTGATTGGTTTCCAGTATGATATCCTTAAACAGCTGGAAAAAGATTTCCAGCGACCGGTAGATATTTCCATTGAAGCGGATGCCGAATCCATGTTTTTGACGGCTCTTTCCAGCAAGTACGACATTGTCTGTTTCGATTTCGATAAGGCGAACTATATACCGGATTACATCTCGATTTCAGAACCGATTGCCTACACCTATCCGGTGCTGATCATGCGTAAGAAGGACAGCGCATACGATACGTTGCCACATATCGTAAACACTTCCGCAAAATATTACAACAAGTTGGATTTTAGTTCTTTAGAGGATCCTTCTTCATGGAAAGTGAAGCATAATCCTGACATGGCTATTGAAGATTTGATGGATATGCTGGTTGATAAAACCATTGATTATGCCATCTGCAACTACAATGAAGCCATTACGCTAATGCCGTTCTATACGCAGTTGACCATTGGTCCGCGTGTGGGTGACAATTTTCCGCGCACTTGGATTCTCAACAATCACAACAAAACACTTAATGACTCTATTAATCAATGGCTTATAAACTTCAAGGAGACCAACAAGTATCAATCGTTGTGCGAAAAGTACTTGTCGCCGCACTCTTACGTCATCTCACGTTCGTTCGGCAAGAGCAAAAACAGCACTTCGCATTATGATGCGGTGATGAAGAAGGCGGCCAGCAGATACGGTTTCGATTGGCGGCTGATTTCGTCCATTATCTATCAAGAGTCGCGGTTTATCCCCGATTTAGTTGGATTTGGTGGCAGTTTTGGTGTGATGCAGATGATGCCCGTAACTTGCGAACGCTACGGTATCACCGACTCCTCCTCCGTTGAAGACCAAATTTGGGCCGGTGCTAAATACATTTCGTTCCTGTGCAACATCTTCAGGGACAAGGTGGATACAACCGACCTATATTACTTTACAGTAGCAGCTTACAACTCTGGACCTGGACACATCCTTGATGCCATTGAGCTGTGTAAGAAGTATGATGGCGATCATACAAAATGGTCGAACGTGTCAGAATATTTGATTAAGAAATCACATAAAGAGTATTACCGCGACCCTGTTGTGAAATGCGGTTATTACCCTGGAAAACATACAGTTAACTATGTTGAGCAGGTGATGACGCGCTACAACGGGTTCGCTATAACAAAAGAAGAATGAGAATATTAGTTATCGGACGCGGTGGTCGCGAGCATGCCATCGCTTGGAAAATGGCTCAATCGGCGTTGAAGCCCGAAATTTTTATCGCACCCGGCAATGCTGGCATGTTGTCCATTGCTGTGCAGACAGGCGCGCAAGTGAAGTTGGTCAACATTGACGAAACTGCATGCGAGCAGTTGCGCGATTTTGCGCTGGAAAACCATATCGATTTGACGGTGGTGGGCCCGGAAGCGGCACTTGCCTGCGATATCGCAACAGTGTTCAGTGCTGCAGGACTGCGCATCTTCGCCCCGACAGCAGCGGCTGCCCGAATTGAAAGTAGCAAGGAATTCGCCAAGGATTTGATGTACAAGTACCAGATTCCGACAGCAGCATACCGCACTTTTGAAGATTATGATGCTGCTAAACAGTATCTTAACGAACAAGGTGCACCTAACGTTATCAAATACGACGGATTGGCTGCAGGTAAGGGCGTAGTAGTTGCCATGACAGTGGAAGAAGCCGATAATGCCTTGAAAGACATGTTGTTGGACAACCATTTCGGAAAAGGCAAAGTGGTGATGGAAGAGTTTCTGGAAGGCCCGGAATTCTCGTTGCTCACCTTGGTGAACGGCGAACAGGTGGTGCCGCTCGTCATCGCGCAGGATCACAAACGTGCCTACGATGGCGATAAGGGACCGAATACTGGCGGTATGGGTGCGTATGCCCCTGTGCCTGTCATTCCGCAAGCGCAAATCGACTGGGCGGTGGAGCATATCATGAAGCCGACCGCAAAAGCTTTGATAGCAGAAGGTTGTCCGTTCTGTGGTGTCCTCTACGGCGGTTTAATGCTGACCAAGGATGGACCGAAAGTGATTGAGTTCAACGCCCGTTTCGGAGATCCGGAGACCGAAGTGGTACTCCCGAAACTCAAGAGCGATCTCGCACAGTTGATGCTTGATATTCTTGATAATAAAAATGTTAAAGCTGAATTTTACGAGGAAGCCTTCTTAGGCGTGGTGCTGGCTGCCAAAGGTTACCCAGGCAGCTATACTAAAAATATTCCGCTGAACAATCCCGCAGATGTTCCGCAACAGGTTTTCTGCATGGGTGTGAAGGAAGAGAACGGACAGTTGTACTCCAACGGCGGTCGTGTCCTCTTTGTCGTGGGCAAAGGCAATACACTTCAAGAGGCAAAACAGGATGCTTATAAAGGCGTTGAAAAGATGGCGCATCCCGATCTGTTCTATCGTTCCGACATCGGTTGGCAGATCGTATAATGTTGTTAGCTTTGATCGTTGACTTTGACTTTGACTTTGACTTAGACAAATGACATAGACTATTCCCTACTCCCTTAAACTATTGACTCGACCCTCGACCCTTGACCCTACTCCCTATTGCCTCTAAACAAAAAATCCGCTACCTTTCCGGCAGCGGATTTTTTTATCAATAAAACTAGAGTATATTACTCTTCGTCAACGTTCACTTTCACGCAACGCACGCTGTACTTGTTTGCTGCAGGAGCATTGGAAGGAGTTCCGTTTTCGCAGTTGTAGTTGATTTCGAAGATCACGCCAGTGCCAGCCACTTCAGAACGTGTGCTGGTCCAGAAGCCTGCGAATGTCATATGTTTCTGGAACTGATCTGCAGAAGCGTTGTAGAAGCCAGGAGCTATAGCGCTGAAGCCAGTCTCGTTGGTGCCAACATATTCAGGAAGCCAACCTTCTTCAGCTTTCACACTCTCAGCACTACCGGCAGCCTCCATCATTGCGTTGTACTGTGCCAAAGTGGGAACAGCCCAACCTTGAGGACAAATACCTTGGATAGGTTCATCCTCAGTAGCGATAGCTCTCACTGGCGGAAATACGTCAGCCAAAGGATAGAGCATGCCGAAATCTGCGTATGAAGCATCCTCTTCAAAGTAAGCTGCATTGGTAGCGCTCGTTCTGAGGTTTTCAGCCATCCAGCAGTCGCAACCGATACGAACCGTTGCGTATGAATTGTTTTCAGCATCTTCTGCATAGAAACCTTCGCCGCAAACAGGGAATTCAACCGTCACCAATTGGGTGTCAGGAGTGATAGCACCGCATTCTGCATCTACCACATTCCAAACCACTTTGTAAGGAGTTTCGCTCGGAGCAAGGTACTTTTCCTGATCCTCAGCCAAATAGACAGTGTCCACTTCAGTCTCAGGCAACTCAGGAACTTTAAGACTGTCGATGTCGAAAGTGCACTCACCATAAGGAAGAGTGATGGTCACGGCTTCAAACTGTTCTTCGTAAGAAGGGAATTCTTTCTTGGAGACAGTGAACACATCGTTACAAGGAACGAATTCCTCACAACCCTCGGGTTTAATTAAATAACGGTAACGAGCCGTGTTGACAGTGTCAAATTGTGAGGAGAAAATCCATACATTATATGATCCGGGACCGTGGCTAGTGCCATGGGAAATGACATTCCGCCATTCATTGTCGTTATATTTTCTTTGCCATTGGATAGTGCCGGACACTTGAGTATTCGCATAAAGAGTGGTTGAATAAGTATTGTTGGGACACACGGTTGTGTCATTTCTGCCAATAGTACCGGGGTCGAAGGAAATGGCTTCATCAACCGTAACGCCATCGGTCGTGTCTGCCAGTTCACACACATTGTCAATAGCCACACCATAGAAATCACCAGTTTCAGTAGGAGTATAAGTCAAACCATTAGCATCTGAAATCACTGCATTATCGCCATCCAACCATTGATAGCTGTAGTTGCTACTACCACCAGTAGCTTCCGCCATAATGAGCGTAGTTCCATTGCAATTAGTGTTTGAAGAAATCGTACCAACTGCCAGCGGAGTGTAAACGGTGAGGTTGGCAATTGTAATATTATCGTTTCCAGTTTCAACAACGCTACCGAGAACCTCGATGTTGGCCACGCTACCCGTAGCATTGGTGATTTTTCCTGTTAGCACAAATTGGCTGTTTGCCTCATCGTAAGTGACACCATAGTTACTGGCAAAGATACCAACAGGAGCATCAATAAATGCGAGAATAGTGACGTCTTCTGTAGGATCAAGGGATCCGGTTATTTCGACATCCAAAGGAATACGGAAATCCACGCCAGAGCAAACGTTTGCTTCAACAGGTTCAATTGCCACAGATCCATCAATTTCGTATGAGTAGGTCACGCGCACGACACCGTCGGCACCTGCACCGCCATTACGTCCGATGGTGCTGCCGACAAACCGGACACTGAATCCTTGCGCACCGGAGCCACCGCCACCGTAATTAAAACCGGGGTTGCCAGTAGTACCATCTGATCCGGAAGGATATGTTTTATCACTTGTGTGGCCACCGTCGCCTGCGAGATCAGCAGGGCCTGCTGCATAGCCACCGTCGCCACTATGAGTCCACAATAGACCATAGTCACCGTTTGAACCATTACCACCTGCGGTTGC
>Ga0310786_10005455_pt1 | contig 17245 bp, 10 predicted proteins | sample AusTroGonzalo_MG_FD_203881 | JGI IMG/M metagenome (GOLD analysis project Ga0310786, IMG submission 203881) | Bovine rumen microbial communities from tropical cattle in Woodstock, Queensland, Australia - Gonzalo_03 (v2) (version 2) | ecosystem: Host-associated > Mammals > Digestive system >... | reverse complement strand
CTTTCTCCGAACGAGAGCCCGGTCGGGGAGTGGAACAGGGCCGAGGTTGTCTGCAAAGGCGACAAGGCCGAGTTCTACTTCAACGGAATGAAGACTGGCGAGTACTGGGACCTCAATCCCTCGGCTGGCCGCATACAGCTCCAGAGCGAGGGCTTTGGCATCGAGTACAGGAACATTGTTCTTGAGCCGGCGAAATAGCACGGAGAAAGCAATGCCTGAAGAAGAAATAAGTTGACATGTCATTTGAACCCCGGCGCCTGGCATTTTGATAAAATGCGGGCATGAACAAGTACCTGCTCTACGTTTCCGTTGCCGCGTCGCTGGGCGGATTTCTCTTTGGCTTCGACTCCGGGGTGATTTCGGGGGCCGAAAAGGCAATACAGTCCGAGTTCGCCCTGTCGGCCTTCTGGCACGGGCTCGTCGTGTCGGTCGCTCTCGTCGGCACGCTGTTCGGCGTGTTCGCCGCAGGCCGTCCCAGCGACCGATTCGGGCGCCGTCCGACGCTGTGGGCGATGGCTGTCCTCTTTCTCGTCTCGGCCGTTGGCTGCGCGTTCACGCCGACCGCCGCGACAATCGGGCCGCACGCACTCGGATGGTTCCGCTTCATAGGCGGCCTCGCAATCGGCGGCGTTTCCGTTGTCGTGCCGCTCTACATAGTCGAGATCGCGCCAGGCAGGTGGCGCGGGCTTCTCGTTGGACTTAACCAGCTGAACATCGTCCTCGGCATCCTCGCGAGCTACGTCACGAACTACCTTGTCGCCCGCTACATGCCGGGGTTCGACCCGCGCGTCGTCTGGCGCGTGATGCTTGGCGTGGAGTGCCTGCCGATACTCGTCTTCATGGCGCTCCTTGCGACGATCCCCGAGTCGCCGCGCTGGCTCGTACGCGTCGGGCGCGTGCAGGACGCGGCAGTCGTCCTCGCTCGCGTAGGGTGCGACAGAGTCGCCGAAACCATCGAGGAGATAAAGGCGTCGCTCGTCGCCGCCGCTAACGGGGCGGACGTCCCTCTTTTCCAGCGCAAGTTCCTTAAGCCGATCCTTCTTGCGTTCTTCATTGCGTTCTTCAACCAGGTCTCCGGCATTAACGCGATAAACTACTACGCACCGCGCATATTCGAGATGATATTCGGCGACGGCTCCTCCCTCGCCGCACTCGCGGGAACGATGGGCATGGGGCTCGTCAACCTCGTCTTCACCGCGCTTGCGTTCGCCGTCATAGACAAGGTCGGGCGGCGCGTCCTCATAATGATTGGTGCGGCGGCGATGGTCGCCATGCACTCCCTCGTTGCATGGCAGCTTTCCCTCCCTTCGCCTAGCGCGGCAATCGCGGTAACCGGCATCTTCGGCTTCATAGCGGCGTTTGCCATGTCCTCGGGCGCTTGCCTATGGGTCTATATCTCCGAGGTGTTCCCGAACACGGTGCGCGCGAAGGGACAGGCCCTCGGCTGCTTCACGCACTGGTTCCTCTGCACTATAATCAGCTGGACGTTCCCGATTGCGGCTGAAAGGGCGGGGTCGTGGACGTTTGCCTTCTTCGCCGCGATGATGGTGTGCCAGCTCGTGTGGGCATTGTTCTTCATGCCCGAGACGAAGGGCGGGACGATCGAGGACATCGAGAATAGGTTGGGAATTAGCGGGTAAATGGGGAATGGGCCACAAAGTACAGGAGGAAACAGGAGAATAAGACACCTGCCTTCTGCTTCTCCTGTTCTTTGTGGCTAAAAGACGATAGGAGATGGTAATGACTGAAAGAATCAAAAGCCTCTTGGACCGCACCTTCGACAAGGAGCAGGCGAAGTTCCGACGCGACGTCGACTGGAAGCCTCTTCTTGGCCGGTTCATTGCCGATGGGACGGGCGACGAGGCTCGCGCGCGTATCGGTCTGGAGGAAATGCTGAAGGCCGAGGCTCCTGCGTTCATGGAAGGCGAGCGCATCGCGTTCCTGCGCACGGTGAAGCAGATTCCCGACCTCCATTCCGACGCCGAGATGGACGCGCGCCGCGCAACTGGGACGGCTTTTGGCGAGAAGGGCGTGGTCTTCAACCTGACGGCGGACTTTGGCCCGACCATCCGCGACGGGCTCGGCGCACGTCTTTTGGAAATGGAAGAGCGCCTTGCGACTTGCCGCGCCGAGGGCGACGCGGAGGGCGTGGAGTTCCTCGAAAACGCGATACTGTCGGCGAAGGCCGTGCTGGGCCTCGTAGAGCGCTACCGCGCCGCCGCCGAAGAGCGTGGGCTTTTCGAGATCGCCGCGACGCTCGCGCACGTTCCGCTGAACGGCGCGCGCACTTTCCACGAGGCGCTGCAGTCGCTTCGCATACTGCACTACACGATGTGGTGCGAGGGCGAGTACCATTGCGGACTCGGGCGCATCGACCAGTATCTGTTCCCGTACTACGACGCCGACGTGAAGGCGGGGCGGCTCACGAACGAAACTGCGCTTGAGGAACTGGAGGAGTTCTTCCTGGCCTGCAACCGCGACAGCGACCTCTACATAGGCGTGCAGCAGGGCGACAACGGCCAGTCCGTGATGCTCGGCGGCGTTACGCGTGAAGGGAAGCCAGCGTTCAACGCGCTTTCGCGACTCTGCCTCAAGGCGTGCGGAGAGCTTAAGCTCGTCGACCCGAAGATCAACCTGCGAGTTGACAAGTCGACGCCAATCGAGATCTACGAGCTTGGCACGGAGCTGACGGCGAAGGGGCTAGGCTTCCCGCAGTACGCTAACGACGACGTCGTCATCCCGGCGCTCGAGAAGTGGGGCTACGAGACGGAGGACGCGCGCGACTACTCCGTTGCCGCGTGCTGGGAGTTCCTGATTCCCGGCTGCGGGATGGACATCAACAACATCGATGCCGTGAGCTTCGTCGGTGCGCTTGATACGGCGCTAAGAAGTTTAACGCAGAGGCGCGTAACCGCCGCGCAAGCGGGGCTCGCGTTTTGTAGCGAGCCAAGCCGAGCGAAGCGAGTGCCGAGAGAGGCAGAGGAAGCAGAGTTAGGGTTTGAAGACGTAAAGGCGGAGTTCAGGGCCGAGGTGCAGAGAAGGGCGGATGCGCTGGTAGAGAAGTACTGCCACGTCGAGATACTTCCTGGACCTTTCGTGTCGGTAATTTCTACGGGCTGCATCGAGAAGGCGCGGGACATCTGCAAGGGAGCCAAGTACAACAACTTCGGAATCCACGGGACGGGAATCTCCGTTGCCGTAGACTCGCTTGCCTCGGTACGCGAACTCGTCTTCGAGAAGAAACTCGTTACGCTTCCTGAACTCGTGGGACTCCTTGACAGCGACTTTGAAGGGCGCGATGACGTTCGCGCCGCCGCGAAGGCCGCGCCGAAGCTTGGCAACGCCGACCCTAAGGCGGACGAACTTCTCAAGTGGCTCGTCGGGTTCTGGGGTCACGCCTTCGACGGGAAGCGCAACGACAGGGGCGGAATGTTCCGTCCCGGCACGGGGAGCGCCATGTACTACATCTGGCACACGCGCGACGTTCCTGCCTCGGCGGACGGGCGGTTGAAGGGCGAGCCGCTTTCAGCGAACTACGCGCCTTCCCTCGACGTGCCCGTGAAGGGGCCTGTGTCGGTTGTGCGCTCCTTCACCGAGCCCGACCTCGGCCCCGTGTGCAATGGAGGTCCGCTCACGATAGAGATTCACGACTCCGCATTTTCGATGCCAGACGGAATCGAGAAGGTCGCGCATCTCGTCAAGTTCTTCATTGAGCGCGGCGGGCACCAGATGCAGATCAACACGATCAACCGCGACACGCTTCTGGACGCGCAGGCGCATCCCGAGCGGCACCGCCACCTGATCGTCCGCGTCTGGGGCTGGAGCGGATATTTCATAGAGCTGGACAAGCCGTACCAGGACCAGATCATAAAGAGGGTGGAACTCTGACCGGGCGGATATTCGAAATAAGGGAATTTACCCTTCACGACGGGCCGGGGGTGCGGACGACCGTGTTCTTCAAGGGCTGTCCGCTGCGCTGCGCATGGTGCCACAATCCGGAGGGACAGTCCCCCGATATCGAGACGATGGTCAGGAAGGGCGGCGAGAAGGTCGCCTGCGGGCAGGACTGGACGGCGGAGTCGCTTGCTGAGGAGCTTTTGCGCAACGCCGACATAATGGCGCGGTCGGGCGGGGGGATCACCTTCTCCGGCGGCGAGCCGTTGATGCAGGCGAAGTTCCTCCTTGAGCAGATTCCGCTTTTGAAGGCGAAAGGCGCAAGCCTCGCGGTCGAGACGAGCGGACACGTCCCCCCGGCCGACTACCGCGCCGTCGTCACGCAGTTGGACTTCGTCTACCAGGACGTGAAGCTTCTCGACGCGGCGGCTTTCCGCCGATGGACAGGTGGCGACCTTGCGCTCGTCATGGAAAACATTGCGTGGCTTCGCTCGAGCGGCGTTCCGTTCGTGCTGCGCGTGCCGTGCATTCCCGGCGTGAACGACTCGTCGTCCGACCGCGCGGCCTTCGAGTCGTTTGCCGACGGGGCGAAGATGGAGTTTCTGCCGTACAACTCGGCGGCGGGCGCGAAGTACCCGATGCTCGGGCGCGTGTATCCAATGGGCGAAATCTGATATAATACCAACTATGAAAGAGACGGCAAAGTACAGGAAGATATTCGAGGCGCTGCGAAAGGACATCCGCGACGGTCGTTATCCCGACGGCGTTCCTCTCCCGTCCGAGGAGACGATCGTGCGCAAGCACGGCGTTTCGCGCATAACGGCCGTCCGCGCCATGGAGGAGCTCGTAAAGTGCGGGCTCGTCTACCGCAAGCGCGGGGCGGGCACGTTTGCGACGAGGACTGCGCGCCAGGAGTCCGGTCGGCTCGGGCTCATCATGCCCAGCCTCGCGTTCGGCGAGGTGTTTCCCCGCATGTGCCAGGCGCTCATGCGCTGTGCGCAGAACGACGGATATTCGCTCGTCCTCGGCGACGTGTCGGCGTCATCGCCGTCGAAGCGCGCGCATGAGGCCGTCAAGGTGGCGCGCTCCTTCGTGCAGCAGCGCGTCGCTGGCGTGGTACTTCAGCCGCTTGCGTTCCTCAAGACGGCGGAACGCGCGACGCACGAGATGCTGTCGCTTTTCGAGAGCGCCGGAATCCCCGTCGTTCTAATCGACCGCAACATCGACATGGGCAAGGACCCTGTGCGCCACGACTTCGTCGGGATAGACAACTTTTCCGCCGGGCGCGCGCTGGGCGAGCACGTTGTCGCGCAGGGCGCGAAGAGGGTGCGTTTCCTGATGCGCCCCAACTGCGCGACGGTGATACGCGACAGGCTGGACGGCGTCGCCAGCGCAGTGGGCATGGGAGGCGACGACGTCGCCATTGTCGCCGAGCCGAACGACATCGGCGCGATTGGCCAGGTCTTCAGGGGCAGAACCCGTCCAGACACGGTTATCTGCGAGTCGGACTACATCGCGGCGGTTTTCAGGAACACGCTTGAGAAGCTCGGGCTCTCCGTGCCGAAGGACGTGATGCTTGCCGGCTTCGACGACGTCCGCTACGCCGTGACGACCTCTCCCCAGCTCACCACGATACACCAGCCGTGCGAGGACATAGCGCTCGTCGCGTACCGCACGCTCAGGGACCGCATTCTCAACCCGTCGCTTCCGCCGCGGCGCATACTCGTCCCCGCGCCGCTTGTCGTGCGCGAATCGACGTCGCGAAGTTGACACGCCGGTTGCGTCGCGGGGTCTGTCCCCAAACTTACAACACCTGGATTTCCTGATTAGAGATATGGCGGCGGATTAACATTTAACCGAGCGGAAACTTAATATTTAACCGAATGGAATATTGATATTCGACCGAATGGCACTTGTGCCTAAAAACCACTTATGCTATAATACGGCTCATGAAAACATCATTTTAGCAGAATTAGTGATGCAATAATAGCCGAAGAATTGGCTGGCATGGGCGCAGTGCTAGTTCAAGGTGCGAAATGGTGTGGTAAAACAACCACATGCGAGCAGTTGGCCAAGAGTACGTTGTATATGGCCGACCCAAAGAAACGATCCCTGTATTTGCAGATGGCGGAAAATGACATCACAGAATTATTGAAAGGCGAGAAACCTAGACTTATCGATGAATGGCAGGATGCGCCACAGTTTTGGGATGCCATAAGGTTTTACGTGGATCACGATGACGAATGCGGTCAGTATATCTTGACGGGTAGTGCCACGCCGCCAGACCAAGATAAGATATCCCATTCAGGAACAGGTCGTATTGCCCGCATAACGATGCGGCCCATGAGTCTTTGGGAAAGCAGAGAGTCGAGTGGAACCGTTAGCCTGAAATCGCTTTTCGGCAATGAGCCGTTTTCGACGGCAAGGACGGAAGAAAGAACGCTTCGGGATGTGGCGTATCTTGTCTGTCGTGGCGGTTGGCCACGTGCTGTGCTACAGGGCGGCACTAGGTCGCTGCGCCGAGCTTTCAACTATTATGATTCGGTTGTGAATGTCGATATTTCCAGGGCGGACAAGAAGATTCGCGACCCGGAGCGCGTCAAGCGACTTCTGAAGAGCTATTCCAGGTTGCAGGGAACGCAGGCGGGACTTAAGACAATCAAACTCGACATGGCCGCAAACGAGTCTGGTTCGCTGGACGAAGACACGGTGTCGTCATATCTTAAGGCGCTGAAGAAGATATTTGTCGTTGAAGACATGCCGGCATGGTGTCCGAATCTGCGCAACAAGGCGGTCATCCGCACGAGCGATACGCGATATTTCGCAGACCCGTCGATTGCGGTTGCTGCGCTTGGCATCGGACCGGACGATCTCATGAACGACCTTAACACGTTCGGGCTTCTTTTTGAGGCAATGGCCGTTCGAGACCTGAGATGCTACGCAGAGGCTCTTGACGGCTCGGTGTACCATTACCATGACGGAAGCGGACTCGAATGCGACGCAGTTGTCCATCTTCGGAACGGAACATACGGACTGGTCGAGGTGAAACTCGGCGGCGAAACGCTAATAAACGCAGGCGTCGAGACTCTTTGCAGACTTGCAGGGAAAATTGACACGACGAAGATGAAGGCCCCGTCGTTTCTGATGGTTGTCGTTGCAAATGGCGAATACGCCTATCGACGGCCTGACGGGATAATTGTCTGTCCGATAAATTGCCTCAGGCCATAGTCATATTGCCTGATGCCGCGCACACCCCAAAAAAAAAGTTGACATGTCATTTGTCCCGGGGGCGGGATTTTTTTGATATGATTCATGGCGATGCGGTCAGCAGACCAAATGAACCATGAAAGGAAGCGGAAAATGAAAACACTGATGATGATGTGCGCGGCGGCGATTGCGTTTGGCGTGACCGCTGTCAATGCCGCAACGATAGACTTGGCGGGTGTCGATGCGACGGCATCGGACCTCTCGTCCGAAACGGTGTACACGAACACCTCGGAAACGCCGGCCTCGCTGGTGTTCGACTGCTCGGACGCCGTGGCCTTTGCGGGGACGATCCAAGGCAACATAGCCGTCGTGAAGCAAGGCGCGGGCGAACTTGCGCTCACGGGCGCGAACACATATTCGGGTGGTACCTACGTCAGCAACGGATGGCTCAAGGTAAGTGCTGATATCCAGGTTGCCGGTGGGGCGGTGCGTCTTGGGGGCGGCAACCTGAGAATCGGAGCCAACTACACGCCGTCGTCCGCGTGCTTCACGCTGGATGCGAATTCGACCGTTGACACTGGCGCCTTCCAGTTCGGCATAAAGCCAGCGACGTTCGTCACGAAAGGCCGGACGATGACCAAGACGGGAGGTGGCAGAATTTCGATGAGCGGAACGTTTTCCGATACGCAGGTGAAGGGGTCGACATGGATTCTGGAAGAAGGCTTCCTTTCCGTCTTCCAAAATCCGTTTGAAGCCGAGATTGACATGACACTCGAACTTCACGAGGGGACTTACATTCTGTCCACAGGTCATGTGCCGATTCCATCGCGCCTTGTCCTGCGTGGCGGAGAGCTGCGCGGTTCTGCGAACAAGTTCACGTCGGCGGTTGTCACGGGCAAATGGAAGAACTTCTCGCTCAACAACACGATAACTGTATTGCCGTCTCTTGACGGAAGACCCAGCGTAGTCAACGCCCTCGCAGTCCACATGGGCAATGGCACACCGTCGCTTGTTCCGACCTTTGACGTGCGTGAGGGCGCGGAACTACAGATGAACACGGCGCTGGCGCAGGGCCGTACTGGCGATGCCGATTCAGCGCCGCTTATGGCCGGTTCGTTCGTCAAGAAAGGCGCAGGCACGCTTGTCGTCATGCAGCCCGGCACTTTGAAGGGCCTTGTGCGTCTGGAGGAGGGGACGCTGCGCTTCGGGAAGGGCGGCGGACTTGGCAAGGACGCCACCCTTGTCGCAAGGGCGGGAACCAAGGTGTCGCTTGACGACGGTGCGGTGATAGACTGCAACTACTGCGGAAACAGCCTCATGTCTTCGGCGGAAGTGTGGATAGACGCCACCAAGTTCTCCGCTGCGGACAGTGCCACGGTTTCGACCATCCCCAATCTCGGAACGTGCGGCGGCAGCTTCGGGCAATTCAACGGTCGTACCATCAGTGGTACAATCCAGAAGGCCGCCGCGCCGACGTACAAGGCCGATGCCATCAACGGGCATCCGGCGTTCTCGTTCAACGGCCATCAGGCTCTTGCGCTCGATACTTACACCAACACCACATCGCAGTTTACGATATTCGTCGCTGCGCGGTGCACATACTGGGGGGGTGACGGCAATAAAGGCAAGTGGGCTGGCGTTCTCGCCGGGCACTCGACAGACGACAGCGCCACAGACAACAACTCAAATGGAGCGTTTTATAATCAGGACAACGGCTCATATATACAGTGGTTCGTCGGCAACAAAACAGCCATCACTCTGTCATCCCACAGTCAAATCATCGCCGGTATGCCGTTTATCGACTGCATACGCCGCGACGGTACATCGGCAAACGTGATGCAGTATCTCTACGGTTCGGACACCCCCGGATCGCAATCAACGACCGGATTGTCCAGTGCTCTGAACGTAAACCGGCTTGGCCTTTGCTGTCGTCTCGGCACTAACGCCTGCTGTGAATACAGCGGTGACAACAACTATCAGAGCCGCCTGTGGTATGGAGATGTGGGCGAAGTGCTGGTGTTCTCCCGTTCTCTTTCGGACAGCGAACGCGCCGCCGTGAACGAATACCTGCGCGAGAAGTGGCACAATACGACCAATTCCGAAGTCAGCGTTGATGCGCTGTACAGCGGGCGGAGGGATACGATAGACGTTTCGGCGGGCGTGGCATCGCTTGTCACGGCGCGGACGGAAGAAGGCGCTCTTACGAAGACCGGCGCGGGGACGCTTCGCGTGAACGCGATGTCCAACCGTCAGGATGTGCGAGTCGCGGAAGGGACGATTGATCTGCTGCCCACGTCCGTCGTCGCGCACATCGACGTCTGGATGGACGCGGCGGACGAATCGGTCGTTGCGACAAACGCAGACGGGCGCATCGCCACCTTGCGTAACAAGGGCAACGCCGGCGGAGTGTTTGCGGCAAGTCCAAGCCCCAAGTCCGCTACATACGGCGCTCCGACGCCTGTGTGGGAGAGCGGCGCGATCAACGGGCTTCGTGGCCTCAAGTTCGCCGGAGATTCGGCACTTGTCCTGGACAGCTATGTAAACACGAACAAGCATGGCTTCCTTACCGTGTTCATGGTGGCCGAGCGGTCGCCTGATATCCAGTTTGGCGTTGCCGGCAGGGGCAAGTGGTCGGCACCGTTCTCAATGGCATCGACGGCAAGCAGCGATTCAGATGATGTTCAGTCAGGTGCGTTCCACTACGATGAAAAAGCCGATGGTGAGAATGCTACGCCCTACGACCAGTTCTATACACCCTATGCCAAAGCGGAAAGCATAACGAACAGCGTGCCGAATGGCGCCGCGTTCATCCTCACATGCTACCTTGAGGGCAACAACCAATACTACAATTTCGAGACGTACGCATCGGAATCGGCCAAGAAAGTCACCCAGACCGGATGGAGATCGTGCAACTTCAACCGCCTTCAGCTTGGATGTCGTCTTGACGGATACGGGCGGACGCCGCTGTACGGCGTAGGAGACAGCGCCACCCGTGGATGGTATGGCCGCATCGGCGAGTTCATTGCATGCACCGCGCCGCTTTCCGACGCGGAGAAGTCGGAGATAACCGGCTATCTTCGCAAGAAGTGGATGAACAAGGGCGACGGCAGCGCGTCCGCGCCGTCCGTGCTGACGGGCGCCGCGCTTGCCGGGTCGCTCGGGGCGGACACGGCGCTGACGCTTGCGCAGGGCGCGGCAGTTTCGAGCGGAGCGGCTACGCAGCCTATTTCGTCCTTCACGGCGGAAGGCGCCGCGACGCTGGCAAGGAGCGTTGTGACGGATGCGGCGGACTATGCGCTCTTCTCGGTGTCGGGCGACGTCACGCTGCCGTCGGCGATGACGTTCAGGGGGGATTCGCTTCCGTCCGACGACGCGGACATCCTTACGTTCGGCGGCTATCTGAACACCACCGACACCGACTGGACGGTGATCTCGACCAGGCGCAGCGCATATATCCACTATGCTGATGGCCGCATACGACTCTGTCCCAAGGCCGGTCTGATCTTTGTGGTCTTCTGACAGGTGAAGCCGAAAGGCATGGGGAAGGATTCGTGAGGATCATGTGTTCATGTGTTGCGGCGGCTCTGCTGTCAGTCGCCGCAACTGGGCGTGACGGAATCGAGCATCCGGGCACCTCAAAGCCGGATGCTTCGCTGAGGGTAGGCACGTACAACATACGGTATTCCGCTGGGGACAAGGAGGACTCTCCCAACGCCTGGAACAAGCGCAAGTCCGACATGGTCGACCTCATCGTCAAGATGAATCTCGATGCGTTCGGGCTTCAGGAGGTGTGCCCCAACCAGACGAAGTACCTGGTGGAGCGCATGCCGCATTATGCATTCGTCGGCGAATACCGCAACGCCGACCGCAAGAGCGGTGAGGCGTCGCCTGTGTTCTGGCGGAAGGACATCTTCGTCGATGAGGGCCACGGGACGTTCTGGCTTTCCGAGACGCCGGAGATTCCGGGGAGCAAGTCGTGGGCTTCGGCATGCCCGCGTGTCTGCACCTGGGTGAGGCTCAGGGACAAGAGGAACGGAAAGGCGTTCTGCTTCGTCAATACGCACACCGACCACATGTCTATGCGCGCATGCGCGGAGGGGCTGCGGCTCATCCTCAGTCGGATGAAGGATTTCGCCCCGTCCGGCATGCCTGTCGTCCTTACCGGCGACCACAACACCCGCGAGACGTGGGAACCGGCGAAGATCGTGGCGGCGGAGCTGCGAAACTCCCTCTACATCAGCGAGACGCCCCCTGCGGGGCCGTGGCGAACCTTCTCCGGCTGGACATGGAAAGAGCACGAAGCGGGCATTGCGGAGGCGCTTGAAAAGCCGGTGGAGATCCGCGACACGAGCTTCGGCCACCGCATAGACTACATCTACGTGTCCGACGGCGTGAAGGTGAAGTCGCATGCGACACTCGGCGATTCGCGTCCCGGAGAGCAGCTCTATCCGTCCGACCACTTCCCGGTCATGGCGGTCATCGAGCTGTAGGCGGCGGTCCGCATATTCACTTCAGTGAGTCTGAGCTATGAGACGTGATGGCGGTACGACAAAGAATGTCCTGCGATTGGCGGTTTGTGCAATCGCGGTGGCTGAAAAAGTGTGCGGGGTAGAGTTAGCCATTTGCCCAGCACACTTTCCTGATTTTCAATAGAAGTGTGCGGCTTGAGTGGCGAGCATGTGACATCACACTTTCCGCACACCGCCTCCAGAATCGTTGATGCGTCGATGGCGTCGGATGAAGCACGGGAAAATATGGTATAATGCGCACCATGGAAAAGTACTTCAATACCGCAGGACCGTGCTTTCCTGCAAAGCACTACATGCTTCCGGCTCTTGACCGACTGCCTGAGATTCGCCGTCTCGTCAGCATGGAGCGGTATTTTGTCGTCCACGCGCCGCGCCAGACCGGCAAGACAACGGCACTTCAGGCCTTGGTGCGCGAAATCAACGCCGGGGGCGAGATGGTCGCTCTCTATTGTACGCTTGAGACGCTCCAGAAGTTCATGGACAGGCCAGACGTCGCGATAAGGGAAATCCGGCATCTCATTCTTCGCAGCGCACGGGTTGTCGGTGATTTAGCCACGATTGCAGGCGAAATCGGCGAGATGAAGTCCGACGTCGGCATATCAACGTCGATAGGGGATGCGCTGCAAGAGCTGTGCATAAGATCGCCGAAGCCAGTCGCGATTTTCTTTGACGAGGTCGATTGCCTTGCTGGCGATGTGCTGATTTCCTTTTTGCGACAGCTTCGCGATGGCTACGTGACCCGTGCGGTGACACCATTTCCCTCGTCCATCGCGCTTGTCGGGATGCTCGACGTCCGCGACTACAAGGCGCAGATCAGGCCCGACGGCGAGTCGCTCGGGCAGATCAGTCCGTTCAACATCATCTCCGAGGACATGCTGCTTCGCAACTTCTCGGCAGACGAGGTCGCTGCGCTCTATTCGCAGCATACGGATGCGACGGGGCAGAAGTTCGCGCCTGGAGTTCTTGAAAAGGTTATGGAGTTCAGCGGCGGACAGCCCTGGCTTGTCAACGCGCTCGCCCGCGAGTGCGTCGAGAAGGTACACGGCTTTCGCTACGGCGAGACAGTGACGGTTGACGACATCGAGACTGCGAAGGAGACGATCATCCGCCGCCGCGACACGCATGTCGACAGTCTGATGGAGCGGCTGCGCGAGCCGAGGGTGAGGCGTGTCGTGGAACCGGTCATCTTCGGCGGCGAGCGAACCGTGTCCAGCAACAGCGCAGATTGGCGCTTTGTTGTTGACCTTGGACTTCTGCGCGAGGAGAACGGGACGCTGGTGCCTGCCAACAAGATGTACGCGGAGATAATAGGTCGCTATCTCTCCCGTGACGAGCAGGAACGCATGGTGCAGTCTGTTCCCCAAACGCCGTGGGCGACTTCTGCCGGTCTCGATATGCCTGGTCTCATGTCTGCTTTTCAGGCATTCTGGCGCGAGAACAGCGGTGCAGACCGCCGCGCATATGAATACGGCGAGGCGACGCCGCATCTCGTCCTCATGGCGTTCCTCCAGCGCATAACGAACGGAAAGGGGCACATAATCCGCGAGATGGCCCTTGGATCAAAACGCCTCGACCTCTGCGTGGAGTATCGCGACAAGCGCTATGCCGTGGAGGTCAAGACGTCCAGGAATTTTGCCGGAGAGGATTCCTACAGGCAACTCGCCGGATATCTTGGCATGCTTGGACTCCAAGAAGGCTGGATGGCGATATTCGACGAGGACCAGTCAAAGCCCTGGGACGTGAAGCTTTACCGCCGGGACGTAGAGTTCGGCGGCAAGACGCTTCACATCGTCGGTCTGTAGCGGGCTGACGCGACAATGGCAATCCCATCTAGGTCTCGCAAACGGTGAACGGACTTGAGCTAAAAACGGGGGACAGTCCCCGCAAAACCATTGTAAAAATAAGCCTTTTTATATGGCGGGCCCCTAAAGCGGACAGAGAGGGAAGCAAGAGCGAGGTTTTAATTTACGGGAACAAAATTATTTAATTATCGGGAATGAAATTGTTAAATTATTTGGAGTGAGATCGAGGGGCGTTGACAATGGCGTGTAGATATGAGATAATACCGATGTTTGAAAACATTGTTTTTGGTGTAAAAACGATGTTTGGAAACATTGAAAATGTGGGGGATAGTCCCTAAAAATGTGGGGGACAGTCCCTAGCGGTAACTCCCTTTGCGGAATGATAGTATGTGTATTTATATAAATTTGCCAGTTGATATCGTTCCGCAAATTTGGTATTATACGCAGCATGAATGAAAGCGGAATAGTATTCAAATCTACCGAGGAAACGGCAGAACGCTGGGGTGTGTCCTCTCGAAGGGTGCGGATTCTATGCGAAAACGGGCTAGTTGTCGGTGCAGTGCGCAATGGCAAGTTGTGGAAGATTCCATTGTCCGCCGAGAAGCCGCGCGATGGGCGAACAATGCGCAGTCTTGGAATCCCTGCCATGTTGCGTAGCCAGATTGCAGAGATTGACGACCTTAAGGCGCAGCTTTCCGCCAAGCGTCCCCTTACAGACGGCGAACGCGAACAGTTGCGCAATGCGTTTCTTGTGGACTATACCTACTCGTCAAATGCAATAGAGGGTAACACTCTGACGCTCAGCGAAACGGCGATGGTGCTTTCAGGCATGACCATAGGCGAGAAGCCGCTCAAAGACCATCTGGAGGCGACAGGTCACCGTGATGCGTTCTGCTTTCTCGAGGATTTCGTCAAATCCGGCGATGCCATAAGCGAGGCGTTTGTCCGGCAGCTGCATTCGCTCGTCCTTGCCGACAAGCCGTTGGACAGGGGTGTCTATCGCCGTGTCCCAGTTGTCATCACCGGTGCAGTCCATAAGCCGCCTCAACCCTACATGGTAGCCCCTATGATGGAGGCATGGGTACGAGACCTTCAGACGACTCGGCTTCATCCGCTTGTCGCAGCCGCCGGTTTCCACATCCGCTTTGAGGCCATCCACCCGTTTATTGACGGCAATGGCAGGACGGGACGGTTGCTGGCCAATTTAATACTCATGCGGGCAGGGTATCTGCCGATCAGCATCAAGTACGAAAACCGCCGTGCATATTACGAGGCATTCACCGCCTATCACACGAAGGGCGACGTTGTGCCAATGCTTGAAATATTCGCCGAACGAGAGCGGCAGCGCCTGGCTGAGTATCTGAACATCTTTTGAAAAGTTGACATGGCATTTTGCGCGGAGTGGCGCAGAATGTGGTAGAATTCACGCAATGAACATGCGAAACTTCTTGCTTGTCGTGGCACTGTCGGCCGCTGGCGCAACGGCGCTTGCGGATGCGTCCTTTGAAGTCGGGCGCTGGCGCGTGTCGTTTGCGGACAAAAATTCCAGGCTCGTGCTTGCCCACGCCGACGGCGCGGCAGAGGTCGAAGGCGCATTGCGCTTCATCGGGCCTGCCGCCGTGACCGGCGCAGGCGTCGGCAAGGACTCCGCGACGTGCGAGTGGCGCGTCGTCTCTTCCCGCGACGGCGTATCGCGCAGGCTGGCGCTTGCAGACGCCCGCGACAACGTGCATGGCTACATCGCGTTCCAGCCGGACGGCGAGGGCGTCACGATGCTCGTCTACCACCGCACGGCGTTTGCATACGAAGGGACGCTGTCGTTCGCCGCGGCGGTTCGCTATCGCGACGACGCCTATGCCTGCTCGCTGACCCCGAAGAAGGGCGACCGCGTGCTGTCCGTGAAGAGCGGTCCGGCAGTCTCGCTCGGCGACGACTCTCTCTTCTCCCCGTCTGCCGACGAGGCGATGAGAATTGAAAATGGAGAATTGAGAATGGAGAATGGACGGTGGAAGGTGGCGTCGCGGCTTTCCATCTCCGATCCGTCGGCCAACGCCATTTCATTCAAGGTCGTCAGGGGCTGGTACAGGAATCGCTGGGTGCCGTACTGGAGGCCACTGGACCGCAAGCGCGCGCCGCACGCGCCGACCGGATGGCTCAGCTGGAACACGTACTTCGACACGGCGGGATCCAAGGAGAACCTCGACGAGGCGCGCTTTGCCGCCAAGTGGTTCAAGCCGTTCGGGATGGAGGTCTGGAACATCGAGTCATGGCAGGACAACTCCCCGAAGCTGCCAGTCTCGAACTTCCACAACATGAACCTCGAGACGTACAAGGTGCAGTTCCCGGAGGGCATGAAGTGGCTTGCGGACGAGATACGCAAGCTGGGCTTCAAGCCCGGTCTTTGGATGGCGCCTTTCGGCACGGGCAGCACAAACTTCTACAAGGCGCACACGGACTGGTTCCTGCACGACGCGAACGGCAACCCGATACGCAGCTGGAACGGCAAGTTCACTCTTGACCCGACGGTGGCGGAGACCCGCGAACACCTGAAGAGCATCTTCGACAAGGCATCGCACGAGTGGGGATATGAATTCTTCAAGATCGACGGCATGTCGGGGCGCGGCCCCGGCTATTGCGCCCACCTATACGAACGTCCAGAAATCCGCGCGAGGTTCCGCGATCCGTCGTGCCCGAATCCGTTCGAGCTGTGCGTGAAGTCGTTCAGGGAAGGTATCGGCGACGACCGCGTCTTTCTTGCATGCCAGGGTCACTTCACCGGCGCGGAGGCCGCGTATGCGGACGCAAGCCGCACGGGAGCCGACATTGTCCATCCAAACCAGCCAGTCAAGTGGAACAACATACTTCTTCAGGCGCGCTGCACGGTTAACCAAGTGTTTGCCCATTCAAACGTGTTCTGGTGCGACCCGGACTGCATGCTAGTCAACCAGTCTGCGCTGGAGCGAGAGCAGGCGCAGGTGGAGGCAACCGTCGTCGCGCTCCCGGGGCAGCAGACTTTCGCAGGCGACAAGCTCGCCGAGCTTGCGCCCGACCGGGTGCGACTCATACAGCAGGCGCTTCCCGTATGCCCGACGCAACCTGCGAAACTCTATCCGATGTTCGGCCATCTTCCCGTATGGGATTTGCACGTGTCGCGTCCATTCGGCGACTGGCACGTAGTTGCGCTTTTCAACTGGGAGGATTCCGAGAGACGCATAGGCTTTGACTGGAACGAGATCGGCGAACGTGAGACGCAACGTTTTATCTGCTGGGAATTCTGGACGGAGTGCCTTGTCGGACGGCGTGAAGGGCGGCTTGAACTTGCAGTTCCCCCTCGCGGCGTCAGGCTTGTCGCGCTTCAGCCAGACCTCGGTCATCCGCAGTTCCTTTCGTCCGACCGGCACGTGACTCAGGGCGCAGTCGAGCTTAACGACCTCAGGTGGGACTTGGCGGCAAAGGCGTACACGCTCGACGTGAAAGCCATCGGCGGATTCCCGTTCACGTATTTCGTGCGCGTGCCGGAGGGATTTGCGTTCAAGGGCGCGTCCGCGCCGAAGGGCGGCAAGGTAGAGGCGAAGATGCGTGACGGCGCGATTCTCGCGGTGACAATTTCGTCTGAGACTTCGCAGGACGTCGCTGCTGTCTTGCAGTTCTAGAAGTTGCGTCCGCCGCAATCTCCCGCGTCACCATCTCCACTTCGCCTGAAAAGGGCTTTAGTTGGTATTCTGGCGATGCCGAACCGATGGAATTGTGGTATAATTCGCTCCATGGACGCAAAGTGGAGATCGCAGCTTGAATACGACCGCAGGCACGTGT
>Ga0310786_10005454_pt1 | contig 17246 bp, 18 predicted proteins | sample AusTroGonzalo_MG_FD_203881 | JGI IMG/M metagenome (GOLD analysis project Ga0310786, IMG submission 203881) | Bovine rumen microbial communities from tropical cattle in Woodstock, Queensland, Australia - Gonzalo_03 (v2) (version 2) | ecosystem: Host-associated > Mammals > Digestive system >... | reverse complement strand
TTAAATTTGTTACTTTTTTTTAAAGATACTGGCATTTTTGATGATGTTGTGCTATAATTATGTTGATTTTTTATGATGTGTTAAAGGAGGATACAAATGAGCAATCCATTAAGCGTACCTTTTAACGGTACAAAAGAACAGGAAGCAAAATTAAGAGAAGTAATTGAAAAGCACAAAGGCGAAAACGGTGCCGCAATTCCCGTGCTTCACGAGGCACAGGATATTTACGGCTACCTTCCGATAGAGGTGCAGAAAATCATTTCGGAGGGACTCGGAATTCCTCTTGCGGAAATCTACGGCATTGTTACCTTTTATACTCAGTTTTCCCTTTATCCGAAGGGCGAGTATGAGGTCAGCGTCTGTCTTGGTACTGCCTGCTATGTTAAGGGCTCGGGTACAATTATCGAAAAAATCAAAGAACGTCTCGGCATTGATGTCGGACAATGCACTGCTGACGGCAAGTTCTCATTAAATGCAACACGCTGTATCGGCGCTTGCGGTCTTGCTCCCGTTATGACAGTAAACGATTCCGTTTTCGGGCAGGTTACTCCTGCAGACCTTGATGATATTTTCGCAAAATATCAGTGATAAAGAGGTTTTTGTATGCTGCTTTATGATATAAAATCAATTCTTGACGCAGAAATTTTAAGCGGAGAAACAGAAATTGACCTGAAAAACAAAGACATTCACACTGCTTGCGGGTGTGACCTTATGAGCGATGTCCTTGCTTTTGTCAAGGACCAGTCGCTTCTGCTGACAGGGCTTATAAACGCACAGGTTGTACGTACCGCTGAGATGATGGACATTGTCGCTATCTGTTTTGTCCGCGGCAAAGCCCCCTCCAACGACGTTATAGCCCTTGCAAAAGATGCGGGCATCACGATTTTATCTACCAAACAGCCTTTATATCTTGCCTGCGGTATGCTCTATGACGGAGGATTAAGAGGGCTTGGCAATGGTTAAGGAGTATCTTCTTTCAGGTGACGATTTTTCGCTTGCAGGCGAAGCCTCAAGCAATTTTAAATCGCTTCTGAAAAAACTCGGAATTCCTACCGATACAATCCGCCGTATTTCTATCGCTATGTACGAGGCGGAAATCAATACCATTGTGCACGGAGGAGGCGGCAGCTGTACTGCTGAAATTCTTCCTGACAAAGTCAAAGTGACTTTTGTTGACCACGGGCCCGGAATATCCGATATCCCGCTTGCTATGCGCGAGGGTTTTTCCACCGCAAGCGACAGAGTCCGTGAGCTGGGGTTCGGCGCAGGTATGGGACTTCCAAATATAAAAAAATATGCTGATGACCTTATTATCGATTCGCAGCCCGGGGAGGGTACAACTGTAACACTTATTATAAAGCTGTGAGGTGATTCTTTTGGAATACTTTCACTCCGTTTTGCTGGACAGGGATAAATGCCACGGCTGCACAAACTGCATTTCCCACTGTCCTACCGAAGCAATACGTGTAAAACACGGAAAGGCAAAAATAATAAAAGAGCGCTGTATCGACTGCGGCGAGTGCATAAAGGTTTGCCAGTCGCACGCAAAAATTGCGGCTGCTGATGACTTTGATGCGCTCAAGAACTTTAAATACAATATCGCTATGCCCGCTCCGTCCTTTTACAGCCAATTCCGTACGGAAATGAGCATAGATGCAATTTTAACAGCATTTTTGGAGATAGGTTTTGACGATGTTTTTGAAGTCGCACGCGGCGCGGAATACGTCAGTTTTGCAACCCGCAAACTTTTGGCTGAGAAAAACTTCAAAAAGCCTGTTATAAGCTCTGCCTGCCCCGCTGTTTTGCGGCTCATAAGGGAGCGGTTTCCAAATCTTTTGGAAAATGTTCTTCCTCTGATATCGCCTATGGAGGCTGCTGCAATTCTTGCAAGAGATGAGGCGAAAAAGAAAACAGGCTTGTCAGATGACGAAATAGGCGTGTTCTTTATAACGCCTTGTCCTGCAAAGGTCACAAGTATAAAATCGCCCCTGACGCTTGAAAAATCAAATGTCAGCGGCGCTATTGCCGCAAAGGACGCTTTTTCAAAAATCCGTCCCCTAATAGAAGGACTTAAAGAAATACGTCCCCTTTCCGTTTCGGGAAAGGACGGTATACTCTGGGCAAGAAGCGGCGGCGAATGTGCAGGAACAGGGCTTGAAGAATGTATGTCGGTTGACGGTATTCATAATGTTATTACCGTTTTGGAGGAGATAGAATACGGCAAGGTAACCACCCTTGATTTTATTGAGCTTTCGGCTTGCACAAGCGGTTGTTCAGGCGGCGCTCTTAACATTGTAAACCCGTTTTTGGGCGCTCGGCGTATTTCACAGCAATCGAAAAATACACAAACCAAAAAAACTCCCGAAAATTACGATATATCCCCGCTTTTATGGCAGAAAAAGGTTTCTGAAAACGCTCCTGCCCCGCTTGACGAAGATTTAGGAACTGCTATGCAGAAGATGGAGGAGATAGAACATCTCTTGAAAAGGCTTCCCAACCTTGACTGCGGTTCGTGCGGCGCTCCAACCTGCCGTGCGCTGGCTGAGGATATTGTCCGCGGTTTCGGCAGCGAAAATGACTGCGTTTTCATTATGCGCGAAAAGGTTTCAGAGCTTGCAAAGGAACTTTTCGACCTTAATGAAAGCCACAAGAAAAAGGAACAGTAAAATGAAACTTTCTGATTTGGTAACTAAACTCGGCATAACCCCGCTAACCGAAAATTATGAAGACAGAGATGTTACGGGCTGTTATATAGGCGACCTTTTAAGCTGGGTTATGGGCAAAGCTCAGTCGGGCGATATCTGGATTACCATAATGAATAATATAAACATCGTTGCAGTTGCCGCGCTTACCGACTGCACCGCAATTCTTCTTTGCGAAAGCGTTTCGCTTAGCCCTGAGGTTCTTGCCAAAGCGGAAAAAGAGGGCATAGCGGTCTTTTCAAGCGGCAAAACGGCATACGAGCTGGCAAAAGAACTCTGCGGAGAGCTTTAAATATGCTTTATTACGATTTTCATATCCATTCCGCGCTTTCGCCCTGCGGCAGCGAGGATATGACACCGAATAACATTGTAAATATGGCAAAGCTGTGCGGTCTTGACGCAATCGCCGTTTCTGACCATAACTCGGTTAAAAATGTAAAAGCGGTTATTGAGGCAGGAAAACGCATAGGCATTTCCGTTATTCCTGCTATGGAGGTTGAAACGGAGGAAAGTGTGCATATTTTGACGCTTTACCCCGATATAAATGCAGCAGAGGAAGCCGCCTCTGCCGTTTATAAGGCACTTCCCGACATAAAAAACCGCCCTGAAATTTTCGGACAGCAGCTTATAATGGACAGTGAGGACAACGTTGTCGGCATTGAGGAAAAACTGCTCATATCGCCTGCTTCGCTTTCCTTAAATACGCTTTTTGACATTGTAAAAAGCGCAGGCGGACTTTTTATTCCGGCTCACATTGACAGACATTCTTACAGTATTTTGTCGGTTCTCGGCTTTATGCCTGAGGATTTAGATATAAAAACAGTTGAGGTCTCCAAAAACACAACCGACCTTTCGTCGTATATTGAAAACAGACCTCAGCTAAAAAAATATAAGATTTTGCGCAATTCCGACGCACATTATCTTGACCAGTTTGCAGAACGAAGTGCATTTCTGGATTTAGAGAACCCCTTTGATATTTTCTTATAGAGAGTAATTTTATGAAAGAATTATCGCTTCATATTTTGGATATCGCGGAAAATTCGGTAAAGGCAAAGGCTTCGCTGATAGAAATTTCCGTTTGCGAAGATTGCAAAAAAAATCTTCTTACAATATGTATAAATGACAACGGCTGCGGAATGAGCGAAGACTTTTTAAAAAAAGTAAAAGACCCCTTTTCCACAACAAGAACCACCCGCCGTGTAGGTATGGGACTTTCTCTTTTTGAGGCGGCGGCAGAGCAGTGCGGGGGACGGCTTGAGATTTTGTCAACGCAGGGTGTCGGCACAAGTGTTACGGTAACCTTTCAGCAAAATCATATTGACCGCGCACCGCTTGGAGATATGGCAGGAACAATGCAGACCTTAATCGGCGGCGCTCCCGATATAGATTTTATCTACCGTCATATAAAAGACGGCAGGGATTTTGTTTTGGATACGCGAGCGATGCGTGAAACTCTCGGCGATATTCCGCTTAATACGCCCGATGTCATTTTGTGGATTGGCGACTATGTAAATGAAGGTATTAACGAACTCAATTAAGGGTTTGAAAATATAATATTTTAAATAAATGAATATTTTTAGGAGGTAAACTTATGAAAAGCTTGGCAGAATTACAGGAAATACGTAACCGTGCTTTAAATCAGGTAAACTTGCGCAAAGAGCGTGCAGACGGCATCCGCGTCGTTGTCGGTATGGCAACCTGCGGTATTGCTGCAGGTGCACGTCCTGTGCTTAATGCCTTTGTACGCGAAGTCGAGGCAAGAAATCTTACTGATGTTATGGTAACACAAACAGGCTGTATCGGTATGTGCCGTTTAGAGCCTATTGTTGAGGTGTATGTTCCGGGGCAGGAAAAGGTCACCTATGTTCATATGACAGAGGACAAAGTAGCCAGGGTTGTTGCAGAGCATATAATCAATAACCGTCCTGTTACGGAATATACTGTAGGCAGTGAAACTAAATAAACTTGGGGGGAATAGGAAATGAATATTTACAGAGCTCACGTCCTTGTCTGCGGCGGTACAGGCTGTACATCATCAGGTTCGGCAGCTGTTCAGGAAGAATTTGAAAAGCAGCTCAAAGAAAATAACCTTGAAAATGAGGTTAAGCTCGTTCAGACTGGTTGTTTTGGTCTTTGCGCATTAGGTCCTGTTGTTGTTGTGTATCCCGAAGGCGCTTTTTACAGCAAGGTAAAGGCAGAGGACGTAAAGGAAATTGTTGAAGAACATCTTTTAAAGGGCAGAATTGTTAAAAGACTTCTTTATAAGGAAACTGTTGATGAGGATACTATAAAATCTCTTAACGATACCGCTTTTTATGCAAAACAAAAGCGTGTTGCGCTGCGTAACTGCGGTGTTATAAATCCTGAAAATATTGATGAATATATTGCCGTTGACGGTTATCAGGCATTAGCAAAAGCCTTAACCGAAATGACGCGTGAGGAAGTAATCCAGGTTATTAAAGACTCAGGTCTTCGCGGCAGAGGCGGCGGTGGATTCCCGACAGGTATGAAATGGGATTTCACCTACAAGGCAGAGGGCGACCAGAAATACGTATGCTGTAACGCTGACGAGGGCGACCCGGGCGCATTTATGGACCGTTCCGTTTTGGAGGGCGACCCGCACGCAGTTATCGAGGCTATGGCAATCGCAGGATATGCGGTAGGCGCAGACCAAGGCTATATCTATATCCGTGCAGAGTATCCTATTGCCGTTGAAAGACTTAAAATAGCAATCGGTCAGGCAAGAGAATACGGCCTTTTGGGTAAAGATATATTTGGTACAGGGTTCAACTTTGATTTGGATATAAGACTTGGTGCAGGCGCATTTGTCTGCGGTGAAGAAACCGCGCTTTTAACCTCTATCGAGGGAAAACGCGGCGAGCCGAGACCGCGTCCTCCGTTCCCTGCAATAAAAGGTTTGTGGGGTAAACCTACACTGTTAAACAACGTTGAAACCTATGCAAATATTGCACAGATTATTTTAAAGGGTGCTGATTGGTTTGCATCAATGGGTACTGAAAAATCAAAAGGTACAAAAGTTTTCGCACTTGGCGGAAAAATCAATAATACAGGCTTGGTTGAAATACCGATGGGTACTACGCTCCGCGAAATCATCGAGGAAATCGGCGGCGGTATTCCAAACGGCAAAAAGTTTAAGGCAGCACAAACGGGCGGACCTTCAGGCGGATGTATTCCTGCCTCGCTGATAGATACTCCTATCGATTATGATTCGCTTATTTCCATCGGTTCAATGATGGGCTCGGGCGGACTTATCGTTATGGACGAGGACAACTGTATGGTTGATATTGCTAAATTCTTCCTTGAATTTACGGTTGACGAATCCTGCGGAAAATGTGCGCCTTGCCGAATAGGAACAAAGCGTCTTTTGGAAATTTTGACAAAAATCACCGACGGCAAAGGTACAATGGAGGACCTTGACAGACTTGAAAGTCTTTGTTATGCAATAAAATCCTCCGCCCTTTGCGGACTCGGACAGACAGCTCCAAATCCTGTGCTTTCAACTCTGCGTTACTTTAGGGACGAGTATGAAGCACACGTTAAGGATAAAAAATGTCCCGCTCACGTATGTAAAGCGCTTGCTCAGTACAAAATAAATCCTGAAAAGTGCAGGGGCTGCAGTCTTTGCTCAAGACAGTGTCCTGTCGGTGCAATCTCGGGCGAAATCAAGTCCCCGTTTGTTATCGACCAGAATAAGTGTATTAAGTGCGGTGCTTGTCAGGCTGCTTGTAAGTTCGGTGCAATAGATAAAGAATAGGAAAGGGATGATAAAGATGGTAAACTTGAAAATTAACGGTCAGGAAGTAAGCGTACCCGAGGGTACAACTATTCTTGAGGCGGCTCGTGAGGTTGGTATCAACATTCCTACCTTATGTTATCTTAAAGATTTAAACCAAATCGGCGCTTGCCGTATGTGTCTTGTTGAAGTAAAGGGCGCAAGAGCTTTGCAGGCTGCCTGCGTATATCCCGTTGCAGAGGGGATAGAGGTATTTACCAATACCGAAAAGGTCAGAAATGCCCGCCGTACCACTCTTGAGCTTATACTTTCAAATCACGAAAGAAAATGCTTAACCTGTATAAGAAACCGAAACTGTGAACTTCAGGCACTTGCTGAAGAGCTTGGCGTTGAAGATATCCCGTATCAGGGCGAAAATCCGAAGCACGAGATTGACAACAGCTCAACTTCGCTTGTGCGTGATAACAATAAGTGCGTACTTTGCAGAAGATGTATTGCTGCCTGCGATAATCAGGATATTTCGGTTATCTCTGCTGTAAACCGCGGCTTTAATACCGAGGTTCGCGCTGCATTTGAACAGCCGATGAGCGATGTTGCCTGCGTATTCTGCGGACAATGTATCGTTGCCTGTCCTGTAGGAGCGCTTTATGAAAATTCTCATATTCCGCGCGTACAAGCGGCTTTAGATAATCCTGAAAAGCACGTTGTTGTTCAGACTGCACCTGCTGTAAGGGCAGCTTTGGGTGAAGAATTCGGACTTCCTATCGGCACTCCGGTAACAGGAAAAATGGTTGCAGCTCTGCGCCGTTTAGGCTTTGATAAGGTATTTGATACCGATACAGCGGCAGACCTTACCATTATGGAAGAGGGAACAGAATTTATTGAGAGATTTACAAAGCAGGAAAAGCTCCCGCTTATCACATCTTGTTCACCAGGTTGGGTTAAGTTCTGCGAACACTATTACCCTGAATTTATAGATAATCTGTCAACCGCAAAATCTCCTATGGAGATGTTCGGCGCAGTAATTAAGTCATATTACGCTGAAAAGAACGGCATTGACAAGAAGAATATCTTCTCTGTCGCTATTATGCCGTGTACTTCTAAAAAGTACGAAATCGCTAGAAGCGAACATTCTTCAAGCGGAAGTCAGGATGTTGATGCATCGCTTACCACGCGCGAGCTTGCAAGAATGATTAAGCAAGCAGGAATTGACTTTAATTCTCTTCCCGATGAAGAATTTGACCAGCCGTTCGGTATGGCGACAGGCGCAGGCGTTATCTTTGGCGCGACAGGCGGTGTTATGGAAGCTGCTATCCGTACAGTTTACGAAATTTTAGAGGGTAAGCCTTTGGAAAACTTAAATATTACTGCTGTCCGCGGATTAGACGGCGTAAAAGAGGCAACTCTTAAGATTGCAGGAAAAGATGTGCGCGTCGCAGTTGCTCACGGCACAAAAAATGCCCGCGCTATCCTTGAAAAGGTAAAATCAGGCGAGCATTATGACTTTATCGAAATTATGGCTTGTCCCGGCGGTTGTATCCACGGCGGCGGTCAGCCGATAGTTGATTCTAAGACAAAGGCAACCACGAATGTAAAGGCTCTTCGTGCAAAGGCTCTTTATTCTGAGGACGAGGCATCAACACTTCGTAAATCGCACGAAAATCCGTATGTTCAAAAGCTCTATGAAGAATATTTTGAAAAGCCCTGTTCACACAAGGCTCATAAGCTTCTGCATACAACCTATACAAAGCGCGATAAATTCTAAAACTAAGGAGAGGCGTTACAGCCTCTCCTTTTTTGTTTCATCTATTCTTGCTACATATCCGTCACGGACACCGCATCTTTTTATATGTATGCTTGCTGCCCCGAAAAATTCTGCGATTTCCCGCATTATTATAATCCCAACTATGATGTTGTCATATCTGCTTCGGAAAATCCTCCGCATTGTTTTTTCGTCTGTTTCCTCAATAAAATTTATTATCTTTTCTATGTCGCAAACCTTTATAATATCGGCATTTTTTCCCTCTAAATATCGGTACAGCTTAAGCGCAGACTTTGCCGTTCCGCCCATCATATATATTGTTTCGGTCTTTTTTCCTTTTTTTATTTGCAGATTTTTTTGTATGTATTCCCCTATTTTTACCTGTTCTGTTTTTGTGACCGCCTTTCCTTCTGAAAACCTGTTTTTAACCCTTTTGCACCCTATCGGTCTTGACAGCGACGCGCAAAGTTTTCCTTTGTCAAAAATAAGGATTTGAGCGCTTCCGCCCCCTAAATCCACGCCTATTCCGCTTTCATCAGGTTTAATTGTTCCTAAAAGACCGTAAAAATCATATTCCGCCTCTCGTTTTCCCGAAAGAATATCAATATTTATTCCCGTTTCTTTTTCTACTTTTTTTAATACCTCTTCTTTATTTCGCAGAACGCGCATAGCATATGTGCCAAAGGCATAAACCTGCTCACTTTCGCTTTTTTGCTTAAGGGATAACAGTATACCGCAAAGTTTATCTATGCCGTGTGCCGATAAAATTCCGTTTTTTGTATCGCTTATTATTTCGGAATTTACGCCAAAATTAGAAACCGCTCTTCCTTTATCATATGTAACAAGGCGAATTGTATTTGAACCTATATCAATAATATTTATCATAACAATCCTCCCTTTTGCACATATTTTATGTCCCTAGTTGTGATTATGTCCGCAGTCGCAATGATGATGTTCCTCTCCGCAGTCACATTCTCCATCATCATAATATCCCAAAAATTCGGTATAAGAAGTTTTAGTTATCTCATTTTTAATTAAATCTTTTATCTCCACACAGCCGTCAGCAAAACACCTGATTATTGCAGAATGTCCTTCTTTTTCCGCATAGTCTGACGCTTTTTTTATGTCCCCGATATCGTTATACATCTCAACTATACAGCCGTTTACTCTTAAATTATAGCATATATCATACGCTATGCCCTCTGCCGACTTTTCTGCAAAAACAAGGCTTTTGGAAATATTGTTTTGCGAGTCGTTTCCTGCTTTTTTGCATAATCCGCAAAGGATTTTTATATCTATTTCAGCAACCGTCTTATCCTTATAAAAATTGCCCTTTGCAAAAACGGTATCGGCTGATGTAAGAACGAATCCGCTTTTTATGTCCCCGTCTAAAACAAGGATTTTTTCAAATCCGAATAGCACCAGCAAATCAAAGACGGCTTTATCCGAAAGCGTAACCGAAAAATTTTCCAAATTGCACGCAAACGCTGACTCAACACACGCGCAAACTGCTTCTGCACGCGCTTTCTCCGACACTTCAGAAATTATCTCGGCAGAATTTTTATTAAGCACAAAATACCGCTTTTTATCGCATTTTTCATCTTCTTCACAGAGTGCAAATGATGTCAAAACCGACCATACAGTATCCTCTATATCGCGCCTTGTAATATCAGCCATTTTTGTGTCCCTCTTTTTTTAACTTTTGTATTCTTATATCTTCGCCTGCAAAATGCAGTATTTCAAAACTTTCATAAAGCCTTGAGAAAAGTCTTTCGGTATATTTTTTTTGTATTCCGTCCATTGTGAGATTTGTTGAAATTATCATCTTCTTTGAAAGCGCAGTTCTTTTATTTATTATGTCAAAAAAGAACTGAACGGAAACAGGATTTGTTACTTCTGTTCCCAAATCGTCTATAATCAAAAGGTCAGCGTCTAAAATAAGCTCGTTTGTTTCATCAAAACTGCCCTCGCGTCTGCCGAATTTATAATCCTCGTAATCGGAAAAAAGACTCCCTGCTGTTTCATAAATCACACTTTTTCCGCTGTCTAGCATTTTTTTTGCAGCGCAGGAGGATAAAAAGGTTTTTCCAAGACCGCAACCGCCGTAAAAGAGCAGGTTTTTGCTTTTTTTGTCCTCGCAAAAAGCAACCGTCTTTTTGAAAATATCCTGAATATTTTCCTTTTCGGTCATACCCAGCTTTTCAATATATTTATCCCCGTAATAATCGAAGGAAAATTCCGAAAAATCGTGTAAATTTCCTTTCATATTTGACATTTCACAGTGCAAATCTATAATTTTCTGAATAAGGCAAGGACATTTTTCGTTATCTATGTATCCTGTATCAAGGCACTTTTCACAATTATACTTTACCTCGTCAAAATCCTCGGAAATTCCGTTTTCAAAAAGAAATTTTTTCTTTTCCGCTTTTAATTCTGCCAGATTTTTTTCAAAATTTTTGTTATATTCTTCGCTTTTTTCAGGATTGTCCAAAATCTTTCTAAAATTTTCTATTCCAAGCTCAGTAATTTTTCTGTCAATTTCCAAAAGGTGCGGATATTTTTCGTTTATTTCCTTTACGCGCCTGTCACGCTCCATTCTTGCTCTTGTGCGGTCCTCATCATATTTATCGAAAATCCTTTTAAGAGCGTCCCTTTCGTAAATCATAAAAACAGTTCCTTTCCCTCTTTAAGCGCCTTTATCCTATCCTTTTTTTCGATTATCTCGTCAAATCTCCGTATATACTCGTACGGTTCTTTAAAATTTGCTATTCTTTCTATTTTATCGCCTTTTACTATTTTGGAAACACCGCCTCCGCCAAGACCTATTATTGTCTGTATTTCCTCCATAATATTTATGTTATACGCCGAAAAATGCTCTCTTTTTGAATATCCCACATTTTCGAGATTTCCCGAGATATTCTTTTGCCGATACATATAGTACGGTTCTCTTCCGCTTTTTATAATCGTATCCTGCGCATATGAAAGCATTTTATCCGCAATTTCTCCGCCTGCAAGCCCGATTTTTTCAGCATTGACTCTCGATGCCCTTTTTATACACATAGAATGTACCGTTATATTTTGCGGATTTAATTCCAAAATCCCGTCGACACTGTTTTTAAACATTTCAAAATTTTCGTTTGGAAGTCCTGCGATTAAATCGGTATTTATGCATTTAAATCCTGCCTTTTCGGCAAGAGAATATGCATTGTAAAAATCGTTTACTGTATGCTTTCGCCCTATTAAATCAAGCGTTTGTTGGTTTAGTGTCTGCGGATTTATACTTATTCTGTCCGCTCCGCCCTCTTTGATTTTAATCAGCTTTTCATATGTTATTGTATCAGGTCTTCCTGCCTCTACGGTAAATTCCGACACATTTTCTAAATCTATGCTTTTTCGTAACCTGTTAAATATCTTCTCAAGCTGTAAAGCTGTTAATGCTGTCGGCGTTCCGCCTCCTATGTAAATATTTTGAACAGAGAGGGAGAGTTCTTTTAAAATTCTGCCAGTATATTCGATTTCTTTTAAAAGGCAGTCGCAAAACCCGTCGGTATATTTACCGCTTGCCTTTATATCTGTTGAAACAAATGAGCAGTAAGCGCATCTTGACGGGCAAAAGGGTATGCCTATATATATGCTTACCGAATTATCGGAAACATTTTTTAAAATCTTTTCTTCATTTTCAGAGACTTTTTGCGCTAAGTCAATCTTTTTTTGCGATACATCAAAAATATCCTTTAGTATTTTTGATATTTCATCAGCCGTTTTTCCCTCTTCCTTTAATTCTCTTACATATTTAGCAGGTCTTATACCGCTTAAAACACCCCAGGGAAGAGATATATTCCGTATTTTTTGAGCAGTTAAAACAAAACTCCGCACACAGCATACACCGAATATCTTTTTAACTTTTTTTTCGCTTTCTTCACTGCTTTTGAAAGGAAGTGAAAACTCCGCAAAATAGCTTTTTCCCTCAAATTCTATCGTTGTTTTTGCGCAAATTTCAGTATCTTTATCAATAAAATCTGTTATTATTCTTCCTTCTTCGTTTTTTGCGAAAAAAATACTTATAAAAATATTCATTTCATATTCGCAGTTAAATCCGTTTTGAATTAAAAGCATTTATTTTTCTTCCTTAAAAAACCCGTTTTTCTTTTCATATCCTATTGTTGTCGCTTTTCCGTGGCCCGGGTAAACCTTTACCTCATCAGGCAGAAGATACAATTTATTTTTTACAGAACTTTCAAGCTCGGAAAAATTCCCCGTTTCAAAATCCCATCTTCCTACACTTTCAAAAAAGAGTGTATCGCCTGAAAACAGGCAGTTTTCAACAATAAAACAGCTGCTGCAGTCGGTATGTCCCGGCGTATAGATACATTTTATATCCATACCGCAAAGATTTTTCACTTCCCCGTCTTTAAAAAATCCGTCAATTTTACTGTCTAAATTTTTGCAGGAGGATAAAAAAGTGATTTTTGGATTAGTTATATTCTTTATTAAATTAAACGAACCTAAGACCGTTTTTTGCCCTTTTAGTTCTGCTAAAGAATATATATGGTCAAAATGGCAATGTGTGAGCAAAATATATTTTACGTTATACCCTTGTATTTCCTTTAAAATTTTAAAGGTATCTTCACCCGGGTCTATTAAAACCGCTTCTTTTCCGTTTGATAAAAGGTAGCAGTTTTGGTCCATTTCTTCGCTTTTTATTATTTTAATTTCCATTTTAATTATATAAACGCACAGGCAAAATCATAAAGGTAAAGCTGTCGTCACCCTTGGCAGAGCGTATAAAACAGGAGCTTCTGGGGTTTGAAAATTCCATTTTTATTTCATCATCTTCGCAAGCACGCAGAGCGTCCAAAAGATAACGGTGGTTAAAGCCTATTTCCAAATCATCTCCGCTCGCCTTAACATCAACTATATCGTAAACCTTTCCTTTGCCCGTCATACAGGTTATTTCAATTTTATCTGTTGTTATATTAAGCCTTACAGGCACTTTTTCTGCTTTTGAGGTTATATCGTCATTTATCAAAAGCGATGCTCTTTCCAAACTTTCCGATAATGCGGAAGTTCCGCAAGTTACAAAAATACTGTTCGGAGTCATTAAAACAGGCTTGTAATTTATAAATTCGCCCTCTAAAAGACGTGATACTACCTTATAATTTTTAAATTCAAAAAGTGCGTGTCTTTCCGATATAATAATGTTTAAATTTTCCTCTTCTCCGTCCTCTAAAATCTTAAAAATTTCACGGAGAGTAAGACCCGGTACAATAAATTTTACACTGCTTAAAGAAGAGTCTACAATCTCCTTGCAGATTGAAAGACGGTATCCGTCGGTTGTTACTATAGATAAAACACCCGCTTCTATTTCAAATAAAGCTCCTGTTAAAACAGGCTTTCTTGCCTCATTTTGTGAAACAGAAAAGATTGTTTTTCTAATCATTTTTTTGAGTACAGGCTGTTTTACAGAAAATTTATAAACCTCAGAGACTTCGGGAACAGCAGGATATTCAATACTTGAAAGTCCCTGAATATTGAATTCTGATTTTCCGCATTTTATTGTCATAACATTATTATTTTCATTTACCGAGACTGAAACATCGGTATCGGGAAGACGTCTTATAATTTCTCCGAACATTTTTGAAGAAATTGCAATCTGTCCGCCCTCTGTTATATTTGCAATATCGTTATATTCAATGCAAATATCAAGATTATTTCCGTATACGGTAAGATTACCGTTAGCGTTTGCATCTATTTTAATGCACTCTAAAATAGGCATTATTGATTTTGCAGATACTGCCTTTTGAACAGTATTTATAATCTTTAAAAGCTGTTGTTTGTGACAGGTGAACTTCATAATAAATATTTCCTTTCTTTTTTCGTATTGGTAGGTACGTATATAATAAATTATATAGTAGTAATATTAGTAGAAAAGCGGAATATGTGGAAAATACGGAAAAAAGGCTTTTTTATGCCAAAATTTTATTACCGTATTATTGTTTATAATGTGTTGATTTTTAAAAGTTATAAACACCGCATTTTTAAAAAATATTTTATACACAAAAATTCCATAATTTGCTGTTAATAACTTTAAATGCTGTTAATATCCTTTGTAATGGCTTCAATATCAGCTTTTAAAACGCTGTCATTTTTCAAAGACGCCATTATTTTATCCACACCGTACATAACGGTTGTTCTGTCGCGGTTTCCCAAAGCTCTTGCAATCATTGAAAAATTCATTGTCGTTAAAGTTTTGCAAAGATACATTGCAATCTGACGCGCAAAAGCTATATTTTTCTGTTTAGATTTTCCTAAAAGTTCGTCTTCAGTTAAATTATAATATGAACAAACACAGTCTATTATTTTTTGTGGAGTTATTTTTATAATTCCGTCGTCAGGGATAATTGATTTTATAACCATTTCAGCAATTTCTTTTGTTATTTCTGTATGCTTCATACCAGCATATGATATAATTTTCAGCATTGCACCCTCAAGCTCACGGACATTTGAGTCAATCCGTTCTGCGACATATGATAAAACCTCTTCGCTTATGTAAATATTCTGACTTTCGGCTTTCTTTTTAAGAATAGCTACTCTTGTTTCATAGTCAGGTCTTATAATATCGATGCTGAGTCCCCATTCAAAACGTGTTTTTAACCGCTGGTCAAGCGTTACAAGCTCGCGTGGCATGCGGTCGCTTGTCAAAACAATCTGCTTATTGTTTTGATGAAGTTCATTAAATGTATGGAAAAATTCCTCCTGAACACCCTGTTTGTTTTCTATAAACTGAATATCGTCAATCAAAAGCACGTCCACATTCCTGTAAAGCTGGCGGAAAGAGCCCATATCCTTTATGTGCAGGGACTCAATCATTTCATTTGTAAATCTTTCGCTTGTAACGTAAACGACCTTTTTTTCAGGAGATTTTTTAAAGATTTCATTTCCTATTGCCTGCATAAGATGCGTTTTTCCGAGTCCAGAGTCGCCGTATAAAAATAACGGATTATTCATTTCCTGTCCAGGATTTTTTGCTGTACTCATTGCAATAGCGGTTGCAAATTCATTTGATGAGCCTACTATGAAATTATCAAAGGTATACCTCGGATTTAAGTGAGTTTTTACATAGCTTTTGTCGTCTTGTACCTGTTCTTTCGGAGGTTCTTTATATTCGTCCTTTAATACAACCAAAAAAGTGACGGGGTGTGCCGTTATTTTAGAGAGAGCCTTTTCAATAATTTCTCTGTATCTTATATCTACCATAGATTTGCAGATAAGACTTGAAACGCCACCTATAAAAATTTCCCCGTCAAAAGAAACAGGAACAATATCCTTGATATATGTATTAAATCCTACAACAGAATTTATGTCTTTTCTAATGTAAGTTAAAGCAGCGGACCATATTTGTTTGGTATCCATTTTTATCCCCCTATTAAAAAATTAAAAGCCGTAAAAAACTCCTCTTCTATAATAACAGAAAAAATGATATTTTACAAGAAAAAAAGAAATTTTTTTTATTATTTCGGAAATTACATCAAAATGAGATAATTTCCGAAATAACAAAACTGCTACCTTATACCCACGCCCGCAGGCGGAGCTTTTATCAAAAGCTTTTTTATAGATTATAAAAAATCACTTTAATTGACAAAAAATATTAAATGATATATAATAGAAACAGAAAAAGAGGTGATTTGGTTTGAAATGCGAACAGTGCAGATACAATACCGAAATTGTGGACAGGCTGAAAAACGAACAGATTTCAGAAGAAACCGTCGGAAAACTAACAGATGTTTTTAAGGTTTTCGGCGACGGAACAAGAATAAAGATATTGTGGAATTTATTTGATAAGGAAATATGTGTTGCAGAAATTGCAGAGCGTATAAATATGAGCCAGTCGGCGGTAAGCCATCAGCTCCGCATTTTGAAGCAGGCAAGGCTTATAAAGGCACGGCGCGACGGGAAAAACACCTTTTATTCTCTTGATGACGAACACGTAAAAAGAATAGTAGAACAGGTTATGATTCATATAACAGAATAATTAAAAAAGAGCCAAAAGGCTCTTTTTTAATTTGTTATCTCGTCAAGCGGTATTGTGACTTCAGGAAATCCCATAGCGTAAGGCCCTATCTGATACTGACCGAAATACATTACCAAATCAAAATCATCTACATAGAATGAAACATAAGGCGCTTCCTCTTCCAAATCCCAAAGCTCGTAGTCTTCATATTCTTCATAGAATTTTTCAATTACAAATTTATTTGTTTCCTCCTGTGTTTTGCCTAAAATATCGCAAAGGGAAAGCTGTTTTTTATTTTTTACGTTATAGGTAAAGGACTCCCTTCCGCCAAAGGGGTGTGCTCCGCCTGTGTAAAAAGAGGTTTCAAAGGTCAGGGACAAAATATCGCCTGTATTTTTGTGTACGGTATATGTCAGATAGTTTTCATAAGGATACATATCCTCATAGAAAGACTCGTCATCTTCCTCATCATCTCCGTTTTCATAGTAATCTGCAACATCTCCCGCCATTTCTCTGACAGCTTCAATAAAATCCTTTTGTTCGTTAAGGAATACTTTATTCAAATCTTTGATAAATTGTGTTTCCTTTTTTACGGAAATTTGCGGATATTCGGTTGAAACTGAAACTAGCGGAGTCCCGTCCTTTGCAGTAATTTCTTCATAATCTGAAATTCTTTCTATTTTGAAATTTTTCGGATTTGGGGGATAAAGCGCACCGAATCCCGCCTCTTCAACACAAGCCTGACCGTCTTTTGTCAGCATAAATTCCGCCATTTTCCGTGCAGGCGAGTTTTCAGGCTCGTCTTTTCTCAAAACAAGGTATGTGTTGTTTGAAAGCGGATATTCACCGCTTGCGATTGTATCGTCATCAGGATAAACTCCGTCTATTTCTAAAAGTTTTAAATACCTATTGGTATCATAAAAATCGTCCATATTCTGGAAATAGTAATAAATACTGTAACCTAAGCCGTAGCCTTTGGGGCTGTCGGTCTGAGAATACATAACATCGGTTAAAATA
>Ga0310786_10005453_pt1 | contig 17250 bp, 10 predicted proteins | sample AusTroGonzalo_MG_FD_203881 | JGI IMG/M metagenome (GOLD analysis project Ga0310786, IMG submission 203881) | Bovine rumen microbial communities from tropical cattle in Woodstock, Queensland, Australia - Gonzalo_03 (v2) (version 2) | ecosystem: Host-associated > Mammals > Digestive system >... | reverse complement strand
TATCATATTTTGGATATTTTTTAATTACGTATAAGGGGCAAGCGTCTTTTACGGCAAAAAATATAGATGATTGTTTTGCACAGATGAATTTACCGGCATATTCCAATATCTCTGCATATTTATCAAAAGAACAAAAGGCAAAGCGTTTACTTAAGGCTAAAGTCGGCTATGTTATGTCAAAAAAAATGTTTGATACTATAGCCAACGATATTGGTGAAATTAAAGTAAAGGCGCCGTCATCTGATTTATTTCCTTTAGAAATATTTGATAATACGCGAGGCTATCTAACTAATACAGCACGTCAGGCTATTTTATGCTATGACTATGGGCTATATGATGCCGGTTTGGTTATGATAAGACGATTAATAGAAACATTAATCATAGAATTATTCGAGCATAGGAATTGTAAAGAACGTATTTTAGATAAAAATGGTAATTATTTATTTTGTGGCGATTTGATTGATAAACTTTTAGAGGAAAAGATGATATGGACTATTGGACGTAATGCAGTGCAAGAATTGCCCAAAATTAAGAAAATGGGAGACTTGAGCGCACATAATAGACGATTTAATGCCAAAAAATCAGATATAGATTCTATAAAATCAGGACTTAGAGTTGTTTTAGAAGAACTGGTACATCTTGTAAATTATGAGCATTAATATTATATTTATAAGTTGTATTAGTGTTAATAATATACTATGCATATAACATTGATTGCAGGGGCGAGACCCAATTTTATGAAGATTGCTGCACTGGTGCATGCGATTGAGAGGTATAACGAGTTAAATGGCGAGAGGCGAGAGGCTATTGGCGAGAGTCAAGAGATTCAGTACCGGTTGGTGCACACGGGACAGCACTACGACAAGAACATGAGTGACACGTTCTTTGAGGAGTTGGGGATTCCGGCTCCGGATGTGAACCTTGGGTGTGGCGGTGGAACGCAAGCTGAACAGACAGCGGCTATCATGGTGGCGTTTGAGAAAGAGCTGATGGCGCATCCGACGGATGTGGTGCTGGTGGTGGGCGACGTGACGAGCACGATGGCTTGCTCAATCGTGGCGAAGAAGTTGAATACCAAGGTATGCCACGTGGAGGCTGGGATTCGCTCTTGGGACTTGTCGATGCCGGAAGAGATAAACCGAATGGTGACGGACAGCCTGGCGGATTATATGTTCACGACTTCGGACGTTGCTAATCGCAACCTTGTAAGACAAGGAGCCCTGTTAATGAATGAAGGAGTGAACGAGTTAACGAATGAACGAGTTCTTCCTGAGGACAAGTATGCTTTTGATCGGGTGCCGCAAAGGGTTTGGCATGTGGGGAATGTGATGATTGATACGCTGTTGGCGAACAGGGCACGGTTTCGGAAGCCGGAAGTGTGGGATACCTTGGGGCTGAAGGAGAATGAGTATATCGTGATGACGATGCACCGTCCGGCTAATGTCGATGAGGAGAACCATCTGCGCGCGCTCATGGAGCAGATTATCACTAACGTGCAAGGTCTTCCTGTCATCTTTCCAATCCATCCGCGTACGGCGAAGATTTTCTACAACCTGTGGGGCGATGAGGCGCATGTGGCGCAGTTGTTCCCGAACTTGCATATCGTGGAGCCGATGGGGTATTTGGAGTTTAATTATCTGGTGGGGCGTGCAAAGGCGGTTGTTACAGACTCGGGTGGTATTACCGAAGAGACGACAGTGATGGGCGTACCGTGTATCACGCTGCGCGACAACACGGAGCGTCCTGAGACGTGTACCATCGGCACAAACGAACTGATTGGTACCAATCCCGATGCGGTAGCCCCAGCATTGAAAAAACTGTTCGCAGGGCAGTGGAAGGAAGGAGCAATCCCGCCGCTGTGGGATGGACACACGGCTGATAGAATCATAGACATTCTCTCAGCATTGTAGATTTGAGATTTTAGATTTGAGATTTAAGATTGTAGATTTTAGATTTGAGATTGAAGATATTGGATTACGAACTACAAATTAACCTCCCAAAAAGGCTTCCTTGCAAGCAAAAGCGATTTTTCGGCCGATTTATTTGCTACTTCAAATTTTTTGTAGTAATTTTGCAGAAAATTACATTAAAAATAGAATATCATGTTAGTCAAAATCTATAGTGCAGCTCCGGTGGGGATCGATGCGGTACAGGTGACGATAGAAGTGCATTCAAAGCCGGGTTTCGATTTTGTGATGGTAGGATTGCCGGATACCTCCGTGAAAGAGTCGCATGAACGTATCATGTCTGCGCTGACGGTTAATGGGTTGGAAGGACTCCACCGTGCGTTCACTATAAACATGGCTCCCGCAGATATCAAAAAAGAAGGTTCGGCATTTGATTTGCCGTTGGCGATAGGGCTGTTAGCCGGAGCTGAGAAACTGAAGACGAAGGAGTTAGAACACTATATGATTATGGGCGAATTGTCTCTGGATGGCTCGTTGCAACCCATTCGCGGTGCGCTGCCGATTGCATTATGTGCGCGGAGGGAAGGATTTAAGGGATTGATTTTACCAGCAGCGAATGCGGAAGAAGCGGCAGTAGTAGATGGGCTGGAGGTGTATGGATTGAATAGTTTGATTGAGGTCGTGCGGTTCTTGGATGGGCAACCGAAGGATGAACTTAATCCGGATGAGCCGTGGACTCCTACGCATGTCGATACGCAAGCGCTTTTTGATGAGTTGGCTTTTCCGTTAGACTTGGATTTCTCGGATGTGCGCGGACAATACAAGGTGCGTCGCGCGGTAGAGATTGCGGCTGCAGGTGGACATAACATGATTATGGTGGGGCCTCCGGGTGCGGGTAAGTCGATGATTGCCAAGCGGATTCCGTCAATCTTGCCTCCATTGACACTGGAAGAGGCCTTGGAGACAACTAAGATTCATTCTATAGCGGGATTGACGAACAAGAAAAAGGGAGTGAGCAGTGCGCTGATTGTGCAACGTCCGTTCCGCAGTCCGCACCATACAATTACGGATACGGCACTTGTTGGCGGAGGCTCAAATCCGCATCCGGGAGAGATCAGTTTGGCGCATAATGGGGTGCTGTTTCTGGACGAGTTGCCGGAATACAAACGCTCGGTTTTAGAGGTTATGCGTCAGCCGCTGGAGGATCGGCATATCACCGTGGCACGCACCAAGGAGACAGTCGATTATCCGGCATCGTTTATGCTTGTGGCAGCTATGAACCCCTGTCCGTGCGGACATTACGGCGAGAACAACCCTGCGCATCCGTGTACGTGTACTCCGGCGCAAGTGCATCGGTATATGAGCAAAATAAGTGGTCCTCTGTTGGATCGTATCGACATACAATGTGAGATTGAGGCTGTGCCGTATGAGCAACTAAAAGACGCGCAACCGGCAGAGTCATCGGCAGTGATGCGCGAACGTGTGCTGAAGGCGCGTGCCATTCAGAATGAGCGGTTTAAGCACAGTCGGTTGGTGCATTGCAACGCGATGATGAATGCGAAGATGGTGCGTCAGTATTGCGCGTTGGATGCGGAGTGCGACAAGTTGTTGGAGTTTACGATGAGTAAATTGGGACTATCTGCACGAGCGTACGACAGGATTTTGAAGGTGGCGCGAACAATTGCCGATATAGAGGGCTCTGAAGGCATCAAGAAGAATCATCTACTGGAAGCGATTTCGTATCGTTCGCTGGATCGAAATACGTGGGCTGGATAGAAAGTAAATGCATAAAATTAATTAACAAAACTAATAATAACTCGATTAACACTATGAGTACCAAACAATCCAACATCCTGCCAATTGCAGTTATGTTCGCTTTATTTTTTATGATTGCCTTTGTAACCAACTTTGCGGGTTCGATGGGCGTCATCGTTAAAAACCAGTTTCAAGCCAGCAACGCCTTGTCACAATTAGGCACGTTTGCTAACTTTATCGCTTATGCCTGTATGGGTATTCCTGCCGGTATCATTCTCAAGCGCAAAGGATACAAGTTCACCTCCTTGGCGGCTGTTACCATTGGTTTGATTGGCGTGGCGGTACAATGGTTATCCGGTTACGTGGAGTCATTTGGCGTATATGTGTTAGGGGCTTTTATTGCCGGTTTCTCAATGTGCATGCTTAATATTGTTGTTAATCCGATGCTGAACACGCTTGGTGGCGGTGGTAATAAGGGTAACCAACTTATTCAGTTCGGCGGTTCCTGCAACTCCATTGGCGGCACGTTGGCACCCATCCTGTTGGGTTACCTCATCGGCGCGAATGTAGAGACAGCATCTGTTGCTGATGCGGCTCCGGCGATGATGATTGCAATGGGAATCTTCCTGTTGGCTTTCATCGTGATTCTCTTTACGAACATACCCGAACCGCATATGGAAACAGCTGAGGAGAAAGCCGCGCGTCTCAGTGGAAACAAAGTTAAAGATGCTCACTCTCCTCTATCTTTCCGTCATTTTGTGCTGGGTGCTATTGCCATCTTCTTCTATGTCGGAGTAGAAGTTGGTATCCCTAATATGGCGAACCTGTATATGTCTAACAACCCGGCTGTAGGCGCTGCTATTGCCGGAACGATTGTTGGTTTTTATTGGTTGATGATGCTGTTTGGGCGTCTTATTGGCGGTTCTATCGGAAATAAAGTATCTTCTAAAATGATGCTTTCAATTGTGGCTTCCACGGGCATAATCCTGCTATTGGGAGTTATGTTCATTCCGGAGTCTGTGGCTATTACTTTCCGTGGTATTCAGTTGCCAATCAGTATGGTATTAATGGTATTGTGCGGACTATGCACTTCCATCATGTGGGGTGCCATCTTCAACCTTGCTGCAGAAGGATTAGGCAAGTACACACCGGCGGCGTCCGGTATCTTTATGGCGCTGGTCTGCGGCGGAGGCATTATTCCGTTCTTCCAAGGTCTTGTGGCGGACTCTATCGGATATATAGGCAGCTATGTGGTGACTATTGCTGCATTAGCTTATATTCTGTATTACGCGTTATGGGGTAGCAAGAATGTGAACAAAGACATCCAAGTTGATTGATGGCGACTAAGACTATTGTTTTTGATTTAGGTGGTGTTATCATCAATCTAAATGTTCCGCGTTGTGTTTCCCGTTTCAAATGTCTGATGGGGGAGGAGAATGTGCGCAATGTGTTAGGGATTGATGATGAAGGCGAAGGCGTAGTGGCTGTAAGTGCAGCCACGAAGCAGTTGATGCACGATTACGAGTACGGGAACATTTCTACGGATGCGTTTCTGAATAGTTTGCAGGAGTGCTGTTATGCCGGTACGACGATTGAGCAGATTAGGTCAGCGTGGTTGAGTATGCTGGACGAGTTGCCTCAGGAACGTTTGGATTATATATCATACTTGCGTGAAAAGGGGTATAAGACGGTGTTGCTTTCCAATTCGAATGAATTGCATTGGGACCCCATCTGGGAGCAGTACCGTTTAGGAGACTATTTTGATGCCGTCTTTGCTTCGCATAAACTTCATTTGGCGAAGCCGAACAAGGAGATTTTTGACTATGTGGTTCGTGAGGCGAAGATTGATTCGGCGAATACAATTTATGTTGATGATTTGGAGAAGAACCGGTGTGCCGGCGAAAAGTACTGCGGATGGAAGACGGTAGAGAGTATTGAAGAATTGAAGCGATTTACCATTTAGTCAGTTACCATTTACCATTTATTTGGTCATTTAATCATTTAGATATCATGAAAGAGATTTTAAAACAATTTGCTATTTGGAATGAAGTGGAAGAACCGCAGCCGTTGCGGATAGGTTTTATCAACGATTCGTTTATTGTTCCTGCGAAGCGTGTGGGCGAAACTTCATACTGTTTGCAACGCATTAACCATCATATTTTTAAGGATGTGGAGGGGTTGATGCGGAATATAGAGATTGTCACCTCTCATATTCGTGAGAAGTTGTTGATTGCTCGTGAAGAGAATATCGAGCGCAAGGTGCTGCATCTGATTCCCACCAAAAAGGGCAAGCTGTTTTACAAGACTCCGGAAGGCGACTACTGGCGGTTGTATGTGCTGGTAGAACCGGCTACATCGCAGGAGAAAGTGACTCCGGCGTCCGCAGAGTTGACAGGGCAAGCGTTCGGTCGATTCCAACGCCAATTGGCAGATTTGCCCTTTGATGCGCTTAGTGAGTCTATCCCTAATTTCCATAATATGGAGTTCCGGCTACAGGAATTGGACGAAGCTCTGGCGGCAGATAAAGCAGGAAGAAAGGCAGACTGTCAGGCAATAATTGATTGGATCAATAAACGGCGAGAAGAGATGTGTCTGGCAGAGCGGTTGTTTAGAGAAGGGAAGTTGGTGAAGCATATTAATCACTGCGACACCAAGGTGAACAATGTGCTGTTTGACGAAGAAGGGCGACCGATTTGTATTGTGGATTTGGATACCGTAATGCCCGGATTTGTTTTCAGCGACTTTGGTGACTTCATGCGAACAGCAGCCAATACTGGTCTGGAGGATGATCCGCACGTGGATAATATACACGTGGATTTGGAAGTGTTTGAGGCTTATACCCGCGGGTACTTGAAAGAGGCAACGTTCCTGACGGATATAGAGAAAGAGTTGTTGCCTTACGGATGCCGGTTGCTGAGCTATATGCAGACAGTGCGGTTTTTTACTGACTGGATTAACGGCGACACGTATTATAAGATTGCCTATCCGGAGCATAACTTGGTGCGGACAAAAGCGCAACTCCGCCTTGTAGAAGAACAGGAAAAAGTTGCTGCTGAAATGCAGCGCATCGTTAAATCGTTAAGCCGTTAAATTGTTAAACTGTTATGATTTTAAAGATTGATCAGGTGAATTGGCCGGAAGGATGGCCTGAGAAGCCGGAGGTGAGTGTGGAGGTGAAGAATGATCACGAGTACTTATACCTACACTATTTCGTGAAGGGTGAACAGTTGCGGGCTGTGACGACAGAGGATCAAGGACCGGTTTGGGAAGACTCGTGCGTGGAGTTCTTCTGTCAAGTGCAGGGAGAGAAGCACTATATGAACTTTGAGTGCAACTGTATCGGCGCGATGGTGGGTTCGCGGCGGTTGGAAAGAGATGAGGATGTGCAGCCGTTGAGCAAAGAGGAGATGGCAATGATTGAACGGAAGTGCTCATTCCCGAGAGAAGCGTTTGAAGAGAAAGACGGGGTGTTTGAATGGGACGTGGAGTTGGCTATACCGCTGAAGCTGATTTTTAGGGAGAAAGAACCAGTATTCCCGCAAAAGCTGAAAGCGAATTTCTATAAGTGTGCGGACAAGACAAAGAAGCCGCATTATGTAAGTTGGCAGCCGATAGATTTACCGACACCGAATTTTCATTGCCCAGAATTCTTTAAGGAAATTACATTAGAGTGATTTCCGATTTACCATTTGTTCATTTACTATTTACCATTTATTGGGTCATTTAGTTATTGAACCATTTGGCCGAGGATGGTGTAGATAGCGGAGTTGCGGTGAATATAGAGGCAACCGTTTAGAAGGAATTTCTGAGGAGCAGAGGTTCCTTTTATTAGGTCTGTTCCTAACAGCACATTCTCTGATTTCCACTGTGCGCCTGTATCCGGTGCAGACCAGTTGTTCCGGTCGTCTGCTGCGAAAGCGGCATAGTAATACACTTGTCCTACTATTGCAGTGGGGTCAGCACAAGTTTCTTCTTTGCCGCGATAAATCTCTGTACCATCGGTCGGGGAAGCGGGGAAGTCGTTATCCTTACGTACAACGACTGTTTGGGCATAATCGGGTGCAGGATAAATGTCTCCGCTCAGATGTAAATCGTCCAGATAGAACGTGCCGGAGACGGGATTACCTGTAGAGACGCCGAAGGAGAGGCGGACAAGCCCTTCGCAGTGATTACGGTCATCCGTGTTAGTGTACCAATCAAATGCCTGCAGCGTACGCAAATCGAGTGTGACAGTCTGCCATTCGGCAGAGGAGAGGTTTACCTGTTCGGTAAACCACCAATCTTCATGGTTGGAGGACAGGTTCTTGCAAACAATACGCAGGTCGGTGGAAGAACCATTGCCTTTGAACCGGAAGGAGAGGATTGGCGTTTGGTGCAAGTCTGTAGCGGCATCAAAGACATAATCCGCAGCTGCGGTAGCCCAAGCGGTGTTAATCGTATAATTGCATTGCAATGCACCTTCAGAGAGGTTAACAGACATCGTTGCATCTGTTGCTTCGTTCACCGGTTCGATAGGGTCTATGCCGGAAGAAAAATCCGTAAGCAGGTTATCCAAATGAACAAGATGGGTCGGATTAGTCCAAGAGAGATGATACTGGTCGTTTTTCAAATATCCGGATAGATTGGAAGGAGCAGGAGGAGGCGTAATGTCTTCCAAAAGGTTGATAACTGCCTTGTTGCCGCCAAGATAGCTCTTTCCGTCAGAAGAAACGGAGGCGTAGATATAGTATCTGCCCTTGGGGAATATGTCGCGTGTATGCCACATGTATTTCTCTGCCGTTCCAGGGAGATTTGTAACAACCGGCGTCAGCCCTTCCACGCTTGTGAGATTAGGAGTCTGCGAGTAGTAGAAAGAGACCGTGGCATCACCAACAGGGTCGAAGGTGAACCAGCGCAGGAGAATGGAATCTTCGGCGTTGACTTCCGTTGCCGGTACAGTAAAATTAACCATCGGCGAGATGACTTCGCCGTCATGCAGGAAAGTATAGGTATAAAAGGGATTGCCTACCGAATCATAGGCGGTGAGTGCTATTTGCGAGGCATCGGCAGCGATATCAAGCGTAGAAAAGCAGGAGACACGGCGGTAGAACATGGAGTAGCGATAGTCCTGAAGCTGTTTCTGCTGGTCGTAGTTAGCGTCTCGTCCGCAACCCGGGCGGAGGTAATGGACGCCGTCCTTGTAGAGGTGCTCGAACGAATGGTCATCGCCGGAGAGGGAGATGATGCGTTTGTTGTACGGGGCTGCGGCATATTTCTCGAAGAGGGCATCCATCTGACGGGGTTCGTCCGCCCACTGGCCGTGATAGCCGGTAGTATGAATGCCGACATGGTGGCAGATAATAATCCACGGGCGAGTGCACGTATTAAGAATCGAGTCTGCCCAATGGTACTGTTTGCTGCCGGGTAGAAATTCAGGAGAACTCTCGTCGCCGTTAAGATTGAGCATGATAATATCCGCATTACCATAGACGAAATGGAAGTAGGCTTCGTTACGCGGGTCGATGGTGTCTCCTTCACAAGTCCCTTCATGAGGGAATTGATGAAAATAGTCGTAGAAGGATGACCAGCGGTATCCACGCGGGTCGCCGGTTTCGTGGTTGCCGGAAGACGACATCAGGGGTACTTGGCTAAGGAACTGCGCGCCAGGAGTAAAGAAGTAGTTATTCCAGTTACGGTCGTTGCCTTTACTGCTGACGAAGTCGCCGTTCATTAGGGAAATATCGCAGTTGAGAGAGCAGATGAAGTCCTGCATGTTAGACCAGTTGTTGCTGGCATTGCCGTGAATGTCGCTGATGGTGAAAATGCGGGAAGCTGTACCTTGTTCGGGAGCTGTCTTGGTACTGCAAATCTTGTCAAACCGACGGGTTGCGCTCGCGCCAACGGTGAAGTAGTAACGGGTATTGGGTTGCAGACTGGTAAGTGTAACAACGTGCATATAGCCTTCGTCTGCCACATTCCAGCCGGAAGTGGTAGTAACTTGTTGGTCCAGATGGTCGGGGGCAGTACCGTAATAGACGAGGGCATCGGTGGGGGCTGCCTCTTCGTTCATCTGCCAGAGGACTTTGACGGAGTTGGTAGTCGGCGCCATAGAGTAGGGTTGTTTGTACGGGATATAAGGGTCGTGGCTGGTGTCGTAGGATTCTGTAGAAACACCCCAACGCGGGTCGCCGAGGTTACTCTTGTCTGTTCCCGCACCGATAGCAGGACTATTGGCGTATAGTTGGAAGTTGCCGTTTTCCGGGTCTATGAAATATGGATTGCGGGAGAGGCAGGCAGACTGTGTGCCGCTGGTACCGACTTTGACGGGCGCATTAAAACAGAGGCAATTTTGGACGTAGGAGTTGGAGCCATAGACTGCAAAACTATTGGTATTCTCGAGCTCCGTGGGATTCATGAAGATGCAGTTTGTAATGTGTGTGTTGTCGAGATTGGCGGGATAAACGCCGCGGGTATCGGTGCTATTATAGAATGTACAATGATCGATAAGTGCAGTTCCGGCTATAGGAGTAAGGGAACTACCACCGTATAAGTAGATGAAACGTCCGGTTTCTTTGCCGCCGTCGAATGTGCAGTTGGTAATGGAGACATTACGCAGCTGTTGGGGCACATCGCCGGCATATATCGTACGAGCGGTGTTGGCTGTGCTGCCGAGGAGGAAGAGACAGTTGTCTATGGTGAGATTGAAGAGTGCGTCGCCGGTCACTATCCGCAGCACATCAGTGGTACACTGAATCGTTACGCCACGGAGCGTAAAGTCTGCCTTGATTTCCATTCGGGCAGAGAGTTTGAAGACCGGCTTGGCGCCTTCGGCGGCTTGGATAGTTAGTGCCACTGCAGGAGTGATGCTTGAGGACTCGTTGTAAGTGCCGTTCGTGAGCACAAGAATATCTCCGGCTTTGGCGGCATCGACAGCCGTTTTGAGCGTGCCGGAACCAGGAAGTACATCTACTGTGGCTGCGTGAAGTAACGCGCCAAACAAGGCACAGAAGGAAATCAGAAGCGACTTTTTCATGGTTGTGATAGCTTATTTTTAACAGTAGCCCGAGAATATCGGGCTACTGTGAGTGAGTGAATAACCTCTGTAGATTGATTACAGCGGATCGATGGGAGTAGTAGTTTGTCCACCTCCGCCAAGTGTACCACCAACTACAGTAACTCCTGCGGCGGGACTGCCAGTGCAAATGAAACCTCCTTGAAAGGACATCGATGTTGTGCTCGGAATAATATATTGCTTTTTCTCTGCCGCAAGGGCGCGATTATTTGCGATTTTCATAATTCTAAAATTTAATGGTTAGTAATAAAGTCAATCTAATTATCCTAAGTACATTACTTAATCATCACGCCCATTACATTGTAACGAATGCCGTTTTTGATGATGATAAGTTGACCGTTTTCAATGACCTTGATAGAACCGTTATCTGCGTCCTTCACAAAGTCAATAGAAGAAACCACCTGATTACCGGTCACGATTTTAGCACGTTTAATCACTTGCTGCGGGTTAGAGATGCCCTTCAGTTGGAACCATGCGCGCATTCCCTTGATTGGCGTAGCAGTTGCTGAGAAGTACAGCAAATCATTCGGGCCGAGGAAGAGGTTGTTCTCTCCGGCAGGAACTTCGCCCTTGATAAAGGAACCGATGAAGTCGGCGTTAGTGCCGGAAGTCGCTTGACCCACCTTTTCTTTGATAATAGCATCCGTAAAGACAGGATTAACTACATTGCTTGAGGTCTTGATGAGATACGGAGTTCCGCGATAGATGCCAGTGGTTACATCTTCGAAAATCAGATCCAATTCATCGCCATTCAATTCGGCGCTGCTCATTTGCTTCAACTCGACATCACTACCGAAGATGGCTTTCAGTTCTGCATCGCTAACATCAAACGGCAGACAAATGGTATTATACATATCGGCTACGATAGTACGAGTGATTTGGATATCTTGAGCGTCAATACGATAGTTAGCTGTAATAACGGCATTCGTTTCTGCTGCTTCATCCAATACAAGAATCGAAGGCTCAGTTACTACGAGGCTAACTATATGTCCTTGTGACCAGCTATAGGTGTTCTCTAGTTTTACGGTGTAGTTACCGGCTGCTAAATTGAAATAGTGCTTAACGGTCTTTTCTCCGGAGCCTAAAGAGCCTGATTCGAACGCATCAATCTCTGTATCTCCGCTTAAAATAGAAATCTTATAGGATTGGGAGTTAGAGCTGTTTACGTTCATTGTAAAGAGGAAGGTGCCGGCTGTAGCCACTTTGACATTCCACTTAGCCCATTGTCCAACGGGGTTGGAGTCACCAATTTCATTGAACCAGAGTTCGCCCGCTGTGATATGTGCTTTTGCACTCAACATACCATCTGCGAAATCAAACGTTGCAGGCAAGGTAGCACGTGCGCCGTTTTGATAGGTAATAACGATGCTTGCAATCTGAACGTGCGAACTGGAGACGGTGTTAGAAACTTTGAAGACGTACTCTTTTGCATCCAAAGCAATATTGCCCAAGTCAAGAGCAAGGTCTCCGGTTGTATATTTGGTAGAGCTTGCCTCATCCAAAGTATAAACAGCAGGAGCATTCTCGTCTTCGAATACTTCTACTCTTACGAGGTGTCCGTTATCCGATGCAATGTTTACGGTTACATTGTAGTTACCATCATTGGCGCAATCCACATTCCATTTAGCCCAACCTGTGAGCGCTTTGCTTTCTGGGTGCACAATCTTATTATCTTCAATACTCCAGTCACTGGAGAGGATGGCATCCGCATTAGCAAGCAGCGAAGCCGGAGTCGTCTTTGTCAAGTCAATAGCAGCACCACCGGCGTAAGTGAATTGTACGCTTACTAACTTTGCATCGGAATATGAAGTAGCGTTGGTTACTTTCAGTATATAGTTGCCGGCAGGAACTGTCATTGCTCCTAAATCAAGTGTTCCGATGGTACCCTTTTGTGCACCTTCTGTTACAGAAATCGGAGAAAGATCATCTTCATTTTCGTAGAGAGCAACAGTGTACCAGTGGCCGTTTGTATTATCGATATTTACCGTCACATTGTAGTTGGCCGCATCAGTAAAACTTACATTCCATTTAACCCAACCATCTTGAATGGTCGAGCCAGGGAATGTAATCTTACCATCAGCACGAGTTCCATTGGAAGAGAACCAAGCGTCTGCAACAGTTGCTGTACCCGGCATAGCTTGAACGTTACCGCCGATGTAGGAGAGAGTAATCTTATCCAAAATCGCACTAGAATTGAGTGTACTATTGGTTAATACGAAAGTATAGTCTCCTGCTTCGGGGAAGTAAATTGTGCCGGGGAATTGAATGTCGTTAGCATCGTAACTTGCTGCTGCATTCAGGGGTGAGCCTAAAATATTTCCGTCAGCATCTTTAACTGTGAGAGTAAGTTGGCAACCGCTGGTAGATTCAGCTTCTCTTATTGCTACTGCACTTACATAACAAGTTCCGTTTACATGAAGTCTCCATGTAGCGGTACCATCTGCTGTTGTACTACTGTGGTTATACTTGATGTGATTATTTTCATTGAGTGCAACTCGACCATTCAGCAAAGCTTTCGTACTTAGAAGGTCATAAGCGGAAGCAAAATCCGTTGAAGGCAGAGTACCCATTCGATGCCAGCGCGGATCGCCAAGGTCAGAGCCATCGGTAGCAGCGCAAATAGCCGGAGAAAGTTCCATCGTTGTCCAGTTATTTGTATATGTGTATTTATTGTTAGCCAAATCATTGAAGAGAGGATCTGCTGTAAAGTTGTTAGACAAGACCGGCAGTCCTCCATCCTGACGGTGAGCATTTCTACTTGCGTCATATGTGAGATTATATGTCAAACAGTTACTAATAGTACCTCCATAGTTGTAAGTCGCGCGACGCTCATATGCTTCCGGATGAGCAAATATACAATTGCTAACTGTTGCGTCGCTCAACTTATAAAGACGAATGTCTGCATGACCAGAATCTACGGTTGGATTGTTGTAAAAAGTACAATGGTCAATAGTTACCTTTATTGCATCTGTCATAGATGAACCATAAGGACGAACATCGATAATACTAATCCAATTGGTCAGAGCAGTAGTATTCGCAAAAGTAGAATTTGTTACCGTCAACTCATCACATGTTTCAGTACCTTCTGTTGTACTTGCCTCGAAATAGATGGCTTGTTTTTGATTGTTATGGAAATAACAGTTATTTACGGTTAATGAACCTGTATGAGAACCATTAGGACCATAAATGACAATGTTTTTCATATTGCGGAACTCACATCCATCCAAGGTTAAACTATGCACATTATACTGACGGATTATGTAGTCATAAGAGCCTTGACCGTTTCCATCAAACACAACGTCTTTTATTGTGACATCTTTACCTTCTGCAACTTTGATATAGGTGTAAAGTTGAACAATAGGCGTAGCTCCTTCTTTGGCTCTAACTTCAACACTTTTCATAAACTCAATGTAATTGTCATCGGTGTAGATACCGTCAGCAAGAACAAGCACATCGTTGTCTTCGGTCGTTGAGGCATACATGGCGTAACGAATCGTGTTGTTACCAGGCTGGACTTCAATCACCTTTGCATTTGCCATTAGCGCGAAGGCGAGGAGGGGAATTAGTAAGAGAAATTTTTTCATAATGGTATTAATTTAAGTTAATAAATGGGGTTAATTATTTGCGTGATTGGAAGGGCAAAGCCCATAAAATTCGGTGCAAAGATACTATTTTCGCGCGAGATATATTGTACGCGCGTATATGTTGTACAACATGTTTTTCGAAACATTGAATCGAAACATGCATAAGTGACTGATAATTAACATGATAGGTTGTTTCGATAAACGGGAAACGCTTATTTCGTAACGTTTCGAAAAAAATAGAGCAGGAAGGAGTTGGCGAAGGAGGGAAAGTACATACTATTCATGTTATGGTTTGCTTTAGGAGTGTTTAGTCGTTCGCTAATCACCCAGTAATCACCCAGTAATCACCCAGTAATCACCCACTAATCACCCACTCATGACTATAGAAAGGAAAAGGCCTAATTGATTGACGATTTGACGATTTACGATTGAGATTTGCTATTGATTTACCATTTATTCATAATACTGATGCGATAAAATTAGAAAAAAACACAAAAAACCACTTTTTAATGATTTAGATGTACCATCTTACGTACTTTGCTGCTAAAAACTCCTTAAAAATGAATTTTTAGACAGTTTTTACCATCAAACTACGTACTCCACGGAGTACAATCATTAAAAAGAAAAAACATAAAAAACATTTTCTAATCAAATCGAAAAGTAAAAAATATATCATAAACAGCTAAATATCAATAAGATACAAGTATGCTGAACTAAATTAACGCATCACTAGTAATTTATTCATAACCTAAAGGTACGATAATTTTCGGACTAATGGAACGGAGGGTTATGGGTTACGGAACCTGCTCGCAAATATGCGAGCAAAAGGGAAATCGGAAATAATAACCGACTGACCTGCCGTTAAAAATAACAGCAAAAGGAACGCTGAAGATTGAAAATTGAAAATTGAAGATTGGAGTTTCTTTTTCGAAATGTTACGAAAGCGCAAATGAAACAAAAACGAAATAATGTAAGACATTCAAAAACAGGAAGTTATAAGAGAATTGTTTCGGGAAGGGAGAGAAATGTTTCGAAATATGTTGTAAAGCATAATTTTCGCGCGTGTGTATGTAAAAAAAAAGGAGTAATTTTGTAGCGCAAAATGGAAAAGACAAGATAATTTACCATTTGGTCATTTACCATTTACCATTTATTTGTTCATTTGGCTATTTGGCCATTGAACGTGCGGTAAATAACAAAATGATTCAATGGTAAAATAAACGAAAAAAATGTAAATGTTAAAATCGTAAATACTATGACAAACTACACATTCGATGAGATTCATCAGCAGCCGGCGATGTGGCGGAAAGAGTTACAAGCGTTGCTAAGCCAGAAGGCAGAGGTTAGTGCATTCATGCACAAGTATTTGACTCCTGACACGGATATTGTACTGACAGGTGCGGGAACATCGGCGTTTATCGGCGATGCCTTGTGTCCTGTTATGCGCGGAATGTGGCGCAATGTGCGTTCGGTTCCGACGACGGACATCGTGACTCATGCGAAGTACCTGTTGGATGAAGAGCGTCCGCTGTTATTGGTAAGTTTCGCCCGTTCGGGTAACAGTCCGGAGAGTGTTGCGGCGGTGAACCTCGCAAACAAGATTTGCAAGAATGTGGCACATATATACATTACCTGCAATGCGCAAGGGAAGCTTGCGCAGCAAGCAGTAGAAAGTAGAAAGACCGCTTCGCTCAAAGATGCAAGCAATATTCTTCTTTTGCAGTTGCCGGAGGAGACGGATGACAAGAGTCTGGCGATGACGAGCAGCTTCTCGACGATGCTGTTGACGTGTCTGATGCTCGGTCGTATCGATAGCTTGGAGCAAGATGTGGAGATGATAGAGAAGGCTGCGAAGAACGCGGAGTGCGTTATCACGGACTATGAGGATAAGCTGAAGGAGATTGCTTCGAGACCGTTCGAGCGCGGTGTGTTCTTGGGCTCGGGTGCGCTGAAAGGTATTGCGGAGGAGTGCCATCTCAAACTGCAAGAGTTGACAGATGGTGCGGTGGTTTGCAAGTTCGACAGCTTCTTGGGCTTCCGTCACGGACCGAAAGCGGTGGTGAACTCGAAGTCGATTGTGGTGTATCTGATGACTGACCAAGAGAACGTGCAGCGCTATGAGCGCGACTTAGTGAAGCAGGTAGATGCGAACAATACGCCGGTGGCACAGATTATTGTGATTGGCGGTAAGGCACCTGAGTTGCCGGAAGTGAAGGCAGATTTGGTGGTTAAGATGCCGTACGGCTATGCGGATAATGACTTCTATGGAATTGTGCCGTTTGTGGTGGTTGGGCAGTTGCTCGGGTTCTATGCGTCGAAGGCACACGGGTTGAATCCGGATGCTCCTTCAGTTAGTGGTAACATCCATCGCGTAGTAGAAGGAGTTACTATATATGATTGATTTTTAGAAAAAAACATATAAAACCCCTTTGAAAAATTGTCCACTGGCGTGTATTGAATCTTTATTTCGAAAAAACCATTCACAAATAAATTTGCAATGCTTTTTCCAAAATAAATCTTCACTTCAAAGAAGTACAATTTTTCAAAGGAAATAAACACAAAAAACAATTCTGGATATGAGAAAGACAGAGAATATCCTCCGGGTGATGGAGGAACGGAAGAAAGCAACAGGAGTACCGATGACATTGTTTGCAGCATGTCCAAACTCGTTGGCAGTAATTAAGGCATCGTTCCGCGCAGCAAAGCGCAATAACTCGCCTATCTATTTCGCAACGACGCTGAACCAAGTGGATTGCGACGGCGGTTACACAGGAATGACGCAGGAAGCGTTCACGAAAATCTTGGCTCGTGAGGCAGCGGCTGTGCACTATACGGGTCCGTACGTAGTGGCGATTGACCATGGCGGTCCGTGGTTGAAGGACAAACAGAGTATCGAGCGTTGGGACACCGAGCGCGCTATGAACGGCGTGAAGAAGAGTTATGAGGCAGCAAT
>Ga0310786_10005452_pt1 | contig 17250 bp, 14 predicted proteins | sample AusTroGonzalo_MG_FD_203881 | JGI IMG/M metagenome (GOLD analysis project Ga0310786, IMG submission 203881) | Bovine rumen microbial communities from tropical cattle in Woodstock, Queensland, Australia - Gonzalo_03 (v2) (version 2) | ecosystem: Host-associated > Mammals > Digestive system >... | reverse complement strand
ACCCCTACTGATCGTCGCCTTGGTGAGCCGTTACCCCACCAACTAGCTAATCAGAAGCGTGCTCACCCGTAATCCTTACGTTTCAAGTTAAAGTCATGCGGCTTCAACTCACATGGAGTATTAATCCAACTTTCGCTGGGCTATGCCCCGATTACGGACAGATTGCACACCTGTTACGCACCCGTGCGCCGGTCGCCATCAGCGTATTGCTACGCCATGCTGCCCCTCGACTTGCATGTGTTAGGCCTGTCGCTAGCGTTCATCCTGAGCCAGGATCAAACTCTTCGTTGTAAAAAAAAATTTATCGTAGCTCAGAACAATCGATTTATTAGATAGTGTACATTATTGACAAGGGACTTGTCATTTACCATTTGGTCATTTACCATTTGGTCATTTATTTGACCATTTGGTAATTGAGTCATTGGGCAAAGACTTTAATTTCCCAATCTCTACACGCGTATATAATATATATAAGGTGTAGGAGATTTTTCTTGTACTACATCATCATTAATTAAGTTTCTCAAAGACCATTTTTGGGTGTCGCGTTTATTTTTGGCGCGAAACCGACTGCAAAATTACTGCCAAATTTCGGACTACCAAAATTTTTATGCATTTTTTTTGCATTTTCTTTGTAAGTGGCTGAAAATCAGCATTACTTGAATTTGATAAATTTTAACAATTTTTAACATATCAGTTCATTTTGCCTCACTGTCAAAATTGTTTTTATTTGTGTGAACACTGCTTTTTCGAAAGCGGGTGCAAAAGTACTGCTTTATTTTGGACTGACAAAATTTTTTGAAGAAAAAAGACGTTTTTTTGCTTAAAACGTACAAATTGCAAAGCATGGTTTGCAAATTAGTGCTTCCACCAGAAGAAGTATGCATTTTGTCGTGCTTTCTGTTCTTTTGTTCGCGCGACATAAACCGGTTGCATAGTATAAGGATTAAGGCCGGTATAGAACATGGTGGTGGAAAGAGTCATTGGTGTAGGTGTAAAATCCTGCACTTGTTCCGGATGATAGTGCATGCGTTTGGTTTCCTGCGCCAATTGAGCCATATCCTTATCGGTACAACCCGGGTGAGAAGAAATAAAATAGGGAATAAGTTGTTGTCTGGTTCCGTTTTGTTCGTTTACGCGCAGGAAGAAGTCCCGAAAACGGAGATACTCCGACCAATCGGGTTTCCGCATAAGTTTCAAGACCGCGGAAGACATGTGTTCAGGAGCGACCTTGAGGCGTCCGGAGACATGATAGGTAAGCAGTTCTCGTCCGTAGTCCTCATTCATTAAGTCGTATCGGATACCTGAACCGACATATGCATGACGAACATAGGGTAACGCACGAACGGAGCGATAGATATCAAGCAAGGGTGCAAAATTGCGGTTGAGGTTCTTACAAATGGACGGTTGCAGACAAGATGCGCGCGCACATTGTTCACACAATGACATATCTTTTCCGTGCATCCGGTACATGTTCGCGCTCGGTCCGCCCAAATCTGAAATCACGCCGTGCCAATCGGGTAATTGGGAGAGCTTCTCAATCTGGCGAAGGATAGAAGCCTTGGAGCGGGAAATGATTTGTTTACCTTGGTGGGCAGAAATAGTACAGAAAGAGCATCCTCCAAAACAGCCGCGATGCAGACAAACGGAGAACTTAATCATATCGTAAGCCGGAATACGTTTGTCGCGGTATTTAGGATGCGGCCGGTATTGGAAGGGCAAATCATAAACAGCATCGAGTTCCTCGGTTGTTTGCGGCGGATATGGCGGATTGATGACCACGTTATCTTGAACTATCGTGCGCGGATGAATCTTATTGGACTCAATTTCAATCAGTCGGAAATCTTCTGCGTGTGCCCGTTTGTCCCGCAGTTCTTCGGCGAATGAATGTAGGTGAATGGCATCCGGGTCATCGGTTGTGCCTAGGTACGCCGTTTGCGGAATATCGTGGATTTCTAATTTATGATTTATGATTTCAAATTTATGATTATTGATTCTCTGCGCGATTTCAAGCATGGCTTTTTCCCCCATACCGTAAACCAAGAGGTCCGCCTTAGAGTCGATTAAGATAGAGGGCATCAGTTTGTCCTGCCAGTAGTCATAGTGTGCGAGACGGCGCATAGAAGCCTCTATACCACCAATGACAATCGGGACATCGGGAAAGTGCTGTTTGAGAATGTGGCAGTAGGTGATAGTGCAATAATCAGGTCTTGCGCCTGCCCTACCCTCTGGTGTAAATGCGTCATCGGAACGGCGACGGCGTGCCGCAGTATAGTGATTGACCATTGAATCCATGGCCCCCGCCGAAACCGCGAAGTACAAGCGCGGTTTGCCCAGTTTGGTAAAATCACGATGGTCACCTCTCCAGTCCGGCTGCGTCACGAGTGCGACTCGAAAACCCGCCGCCTCAAGGACACGGCAGATAACGGCTGCTCCAGATTGAGGATGGTCAATATAAGCATCACCCGAGAAAAAGATGATATCGAGTTCGTCCCAGCCTCGGAGTTCTATTTCCTTACGGGTTGTGGGGATATATTGCTTGAGGTCATTCAATTTGCAGGCCCAAGGCGGTTTTCATGTTAGCGAGTTCGGCATTTTGAGCCACCAACACCTTATACTTTTCTTCGGGCGTATAAGCTCTGCCGGAAGTATCGTATTCAGCGACTTTGAGGGTGAGCTGCAACTTTCGGTTATGCAGTTGTTCCCGCACATAATCCATCGCCTGTTTACCGGCTTGTTTAAAACTGCCCTTTGACCATTCATTTGGAAGGGTCAATACACAATGCTCTTCATCCACAAGTTCGGGTTGATGGGTATTGAGGAGTGCCATCAGACGCGGTTCATTCACAAAAAATTTCTTTATACCAGCCCACGCGTCAAAGAACTGGTCACGAGTAAAAGGGCGATTTTCCTCCGCAGGTTTAACCGAAGTATTTGTTTGTTCTTCGGAGCCCTCTCCTATTTTAGCGGAAGGATTCGCTGTTTGATTTAATGATGGGATAGAGGGCATTGTGGGAATCTTCGGTATCTTAGGGATTGCTGCCGGTTGAGGAACTGGTTGCGGAGCCCGTTTAGGTTGTGGTGCCGATTGAGGTTTTGGTGCGGGTTGCTGCTTGGGAGCAGGTTGAGGTTGTGGAACGGCAGCAGGTGCAACAAGTGTTAACTGTGCCAGTTTGACGAGGCAAAGTTCCACAGTCAAGCGTTTGTTACGCGCCGTACGGTAGTTAATATCGCAGGTATTAACGATATCCAAAGCTTTGAAAATCCAAGCGGCCTCACAACGGGCAGCCTGTTCTGCATAATGCTTACGAATAGCGTCGGAGGTTTCGAGCAGTTGGGTTGTAGCTGCATCTTTGGAAACCAACAAATCGCGAAGATGTTGTGCAAAACCGTTAATGAAATTGCCGGCATCAAAACCACGCTGGAGTACTTCGTTCAATAAGAGGAGTGCCTGCGCAACATTGGCTTGGAGCAAGGTATCTACCAGACGGAAATAATAATCCGAGTCAAGAACGTTGAGTACTTCTATTGTTTGGGCATAGGATATTTCGTTGCCACAGAAAGCGACGAGTTGGTCAAAGATAGAAAGTGCGTCCCGCAAACCACCATCAGCTTTTTGGGCAACGACATTGAGTGCTTCTTCCGATGCGGTGATGCCCTCTTGTTTGGCGATGTATTGGAGATGAGCAATTATATCTGCCACGGTTATCCGAGCGAAATCGTACACTTGACAACGAGAGAGAATCGTGGGCAGCACTTTGTGTTTCTCCGTAGTGGCAAGAATGAATATTGCATACGAAGGAGGTTCTTCGAGCGTTTTGAGCAAGGCATTGAAGGCACCAGCGGAGAGCATGTGTACCTCGTCAATGATATAGACGCTATACTTACCTATTTGCGGCGGGATTCGCACCTCCTGAATAAGTGTGCGAATATCTTCGACCGAGTTATTGGAAGCGGCATCGAGTTCATGAATATTGAACGAGCGCTGTTCGTTGAACGCCAAGCAAGACTCGCACTCATTGCATGCATCGTGTTCGGCAGTCGGATTGAGGCAGTTGATGGTTTTGGCAAAGATACGTGCGCAAGTGGTTTTGCCGACACCTCTCGGGCCGCAGAAGAGATAAGCATGCGCCAAATGATTTTGCCGAATAGCATTTCTGAGCGTTTCTGTAAGCGCATGCTGCCCAACTACCGATTCGAAGGTAGCAGGGCGGTATTTCCTAGCGGAAACAATATATTGATCCATATCTTATATTAGCGCCTTAGGGCGGCTGTCATTTGCGAGATACGATGGCGAAGAACGGGATCTATATCCAATTGGTCGCGCATGAGTTTGATAGAGTGAAGGACGGTGGCATGTGAACGTCCTCCGATAGCAGCACCAATCTCCGACAAGGAGTTATCAGTCAGTTCTTTAGAGAGGAACATAGCTGCGTGACGCGCTTGCATAACCTCTTTGGAGCGAGCTTCGGAAGTGATGGTTTTAGCTTCAATATTATAGAAGGAAGCCACTTCATTGAGTACATCATTGACGGAGACTGAAGCGGGTTTAATATCCACAATACGTCCCACAACCTGTTCAGCAAGCGCCATATCAATATCGCGGTCTGTCAAGGTTGAATACGCCATGAGTGAAGCGAGAACACCTTCCAAGTCACGAATAGAATCACGGACGTTATTGGCGATAAAGTCAATAATGTTTTCGTCCAAAGTAATGCCGTCGCGGTGCAGCTTATAGCACAAGATGTCCTTTCTGAGCTGGAAGTCCGGGTGCAGGATTTCCGTGGAGAGCCCCCATTTGAAACGTGTGAGGAGTCGGTCTTCAATATCTTTGAGTTGCAGCGGTGAGCGATCCGAAGTAAGGATAAGCTGTTTGTGGGATTGCTGCAAATAGTTGAAGATATGGAAGAATGTATCCTGGGTTCCTTTGGAGGTGAAATATTGAATATCATCCACAATAAGCACATCAACCTGCTGGTAGAAATTCAGGAAGTCGGGCACCCGATTCTCCTGTGTAGCCGCCATGTACTGCAATTTGAAGGTATTGGCAGAAACGTAGAGCACTTTCTTAGAGGGATCAAGTTGGCACACCATGTTACCGATAGCATTTGCCAAGTGGGTTTTACCTACGCCGCTTCCGCCATAGATAAATATGGGGTTAAAGGCGTTATAGCCCGGTTTCTTAGCGATGGTCAGACCTGCTACGCGTGCGAGTTTGTTCGGTTCGCCTGCGATGAAGTTCTCAAAGGTGTACGAAGGATTGAGTTGGGTATCAAACGCCTCGTGAGTTTCTTTAGGCATCTGAATCCGGGGTTGAGCCGGAATTTCGGTATTGCTGCCCGGAGAAGGAATCGTAGAAGCCGCACCCGATACGGAATCCATAAGCACGCGATATTCGAGTCGAGTTTGGGGACCAAATACGCGACGAATAGTAGTTGAGAGAATCGGGATATAATTATCCTCAATATATTCTACGACGAATTGCGATTTGACCTGTAAGATTAAGACATTATTATCGAAACTGACAGGCACGACAGGCGCGAACCACATTTGGAAAGCGCTTTCGGTCAGATTGTCCCTAAGAATCGTCTGACATTGTTGCCATTTTTTAGTTAATTCAGTCACGACAGATAGTGTTTTATCTTCATTTTTGTCGAAATCGGGTGCAAAGGTACTGCTTTTTTTTGACATGGCAAAATTTTTGCCAAAATCGCTATTTTTGCGATTTTTCGTATCTTTCACAAAATCAGCAAGTTATAAAAAATCGCTTGATTCACAGTCAGTTACGTAAAAATCGTGCTTGCAACTCGTTGATAATGAGGAGTTAGTATTTTAACAGCTCAAAATGAGGGATTCCGCACTTCCCCTAATATAGGGGGAAATCGGGGAAATGCATTTTTTTCTTATTTAGAAAATATAAGAATAAGGAAATGCGTTTCAGGCTACTTTTTGGTCGTTTTTTTCTTTTTATCGCTTTTATCTTTACCCCCGAAGAGTGAGAAATGGACATAGCGTCTCGGGTTGGCTTTAAGATCGACAAGCAGCGAGTCTGCAGACTGCACCGTTGTATTTATATTGGCGTAAAGAGACTTATCATAAAGTAGTTGTCCGAGTGTGCCTTCTTGCGCGCGCACGTCCGCGAGCATTATATTAATATTATCAATAGCAGTATCCACGCGTGCGATGGTAGCGGGCAAGTTTGCGTTTCGTACATCCGATACAATCACCGAAGCATTTGCGAGAGTGGTATCCAGATTCTCGACGATGGTTGGCACTTTATTGGTCATAAGTTGTGAGAGCGCGTGAGAGGAGGTTTTGAGTTCTCCTGAGATGGCATCTATGCGCGTTAAAGCGCTATGCAGATGGTCATCCGCGAGTTGTGCATTTACGTTGTCAAGTACCGCTTTTGCTGCAAGGATGGTACTATCCAAGTCGCCGAGCACGCCGGAAGAGAGACTTTCCATCAGTCCGGGAACAACCTGTGTGGGCAGGAAAGAACCGGATTCATATTCTTCGGAACCTTGATTGGAAGGGATGGAGAGCTGGATGGCACTTCCGCTCAACAAGCCGTCAGAGATAAGGTCCATGGTTGTACCATAAGGTACCCGAATATCTTTATTGACGGCAATTTTGATGGTGAAGGCGCTATCGGAAGTAAAGTCGTAATGGATGAAAGAAACCTGACCTACTTTGTAGCCACGGATGTAAACAGGAGATTCTTCGGTAAGGCCGTTAGCCGTAGCAAAAACACCATAAAATTCGTGTACAGGCGAGAAGATATTCACGCCTTTGAGGAAGTTAAAACCGAAATAAAGAAGGAAGAGACAGGCAATGGCCACCACTCCCACTTTTATTTCGCGTAAATGTTTGATTTTCATATAATTATACTATCGATTTTCTATTTGTTTGTCATTACTTTTATGACGAAGCAGCCGGGGAACTTGGATTGCAGTTCCTTGGATAATTTGAAGGCTTCTTCGCGGTCATCGGTAACACCGCAATAATACTTGTACCATTCACCAATTTTAATATATTCACAGTCTCGTCTGCCGTTAAAGCGCCTATCATCCCACGCGAGTTTTTCGTGGGAAGCAAATATTTGCACGGCATAACGGGGAAGTGGAGTTTCAGTAGATTCCGAAGGTTCCGTAGTTTGCGTAGTAGGTGTTGTTTGCGCAGGTTGCGTAGTTTTTGTAGTTGGCGCAGGTTGGGTTGTAACCGGTTTTTCGGGAACGACAACGGTGGTATCCACTTTTAAGCTTGTGGTTTTGCGGTAGAAGGAAGAGAACGCATCACAGATGGCTTGGGCAATCTTCTTCTGCCCGTTATCAGAAGCAAGGAAGCGTTCTTCGTCGGGGTTGGAGATGAATCCCATTTCGACCAATACACTGGGGCAAGCAGACTTGAGAAGCACCCAAAAAGCCGCTTGACGGACACCTCTATCACCACGTTTTAGGGTGCCGGAGAATTGCTGTTGAAGGAAAGTGGCATAGTTGATACTCTGGTCGAGATACTCATTCTGCATGAGTTCGAACATGATATAGGAATCTATGGAATTCGGGTCGAAACCATGGTAAGCCGTTTGGTAGTCTTTTTCGAGCTTGATAACAGCATTTTCGCGCATCGCCACGTCGAGGTTCTTCTCAAGTCTATCGGTGCCTAACACAAAGGTCTCAGCGCCTTTTGCAGCGGGCACAGGAGAGGAATTCGTGTGTACGCAAATAAAGAGGTTTGCGTTACTTTTATTCGCAAAATCCGCACGTTTTTGGAGAGGAATGAAGATGTCTGTTTCGCGGGTATAAAGGACGGAAACTTCGGGGTAAGATTCTTTGATAAGATTGCCTGCAAGCAAGGAGACGGCAAGGTTCAAATCTTTCTCTTGCGAGACAGCTCCAATGGCTCCCGGATCGGTGCCACCGTGTCCGGCATCGATAACAACGACAAAGGGTTTAGTTGTTTCCTTGGCGGTTGGTGCTGCATAAAGCATTTGGACCGCGAAGGCGAGCATCAAAAAGAGTGGTATTTGGTTGCGATTAGCCATATTTTCCCAATTTGTCTGCAAAAGTACAACAAAAAAATGACATCTGCAAATGCAGATGAATAAAAGTTGAGAATTTTGTGCAATTTTATCAAAAAATGTACTTTTCGTTGAAAAAATGTCGGAAAAATGGTCCAAAAAGACAGGAGCGGTCTTCCGGCAGTGTTATTTATCGTGTATCTATCGTATATCTATCGTGTATCTAACGTGTATCTATCGTGTATCTATCGTGTATATTACGTAGTTGATTCGGGAAAAATTAAGAAAATTTGCAGCAAATTTATGGGAAAATAGATTTGGGGGAGGAGAGAAGGCGGGTTAAAAAATGTAAAATAGAACTATTAAAATAAAATTTTAATGCGAAAAAATTTGCGTATATCAAAAATTTGTAGTAATTTTGCGCGATTTTTTATGAACTCGCGAAAACGGATTAGGATTTTGGAGAGAAACGGATTAGGATTTTGCAGGGAAGCGGATTAGGATTTTGTCGGGAAACAGATTAGGGATTTGTTGGAAAACGGATTAGGGTTTTGTTAGAAAACGAATTAGGGATTTATTGGGAAACGGATTAGGGATTTATAAGGAAACGAGTTATGAATTTATCGAAAAAAGTTAAACCGAAAAATAATTAACCAAACAATATGAATTTATCAGACAGAACAATTGCGGTAATAGGCCTTGGGTATGTAGGTCTGCCGCTTGCCATCGAGTATGGAAAGAAGTATCGAGTAATCGGATTTGACATTTACAAAAGTCGTGTAGAAGAGTTAGAGCGTGGCGAGGACCACACGTTGGAAGCCGACCTTGTAGGCATGAAACAAGCCTGCAACGCATTCAAGACCACCGGGAAAATCGGATTGACCTTTACCTCCGATCCGGAAGAATTGAAGAAAGCCAACACGTACATTGTTACCGTTCCGACGCCTATTGACCGTTTTAACAATCCGGACCTCCACCCTATTTTAGCTGCATCAGCAACAATAGGTCAAACGCTTAACCGCGGAGATATTGTGATCTACGAATCAACCGTCTATCCAGGATGTACGGAGGAAGATTGCGTACCGGTTCTGGAGCGAACCAGCGGATTGAAGTTCAATGTTGATTTCTTCTGCGGTTACTCTCCCGAGCGAATCAATCCTGGTGACAAGGTAAATACGCTGACCAAGATTAAGAAGATTACATCGGGTTCAACTCCTGAAGTAGCAGATTTGGTTGATGCCCTTTACAATTCGATTCTGCTTAACGGCACTCACCGTGCTCCAAATATGAAAGTAGCCGAGGCCGCCAAAGCGGTAGAGAATGCACAGCGAGACGTGAATATATCGTTTATGAACGAGTTGGCGCTCATTTGCGACCGCGTAGGTATTGACACGAATGATGTGATTGAGGCCGCCGGTACAAAGTGGAACTTCTTGAAATATCGTCCGGGACTGGTAGGCGGGCACTGCATCAGCGTAGATCCATACTATCTGGCTCATAAAGCAAAATCTCTCGGCTATGACCCGAAAGTAATTCTTTCCGGCCGTGCCGTCAACAACTCGATTGCGAAATTTATCGCAGATAAAGTGTTGAAACTGATGATACAGAAAGACCACAAAATCAAGGATGCGAGCATTCTGATATTGGGTGTAACGTTCAAAGAGAACTGTCCGGACTGCCGCAACACGAAAGTGGTAGATATTGCTGATGAGTTGGAGGATTTCGGCTGTCAAGTTGATATTTACGACCCTTGGGCATCTCCTGAAGTTGTGAAGCATGAATACGGCAAAGATTTGATTTCCGCCGTAGATCCGGACAAGAAGTACGGAGCGGTTATCGCATGCGTCAGTCACGAGCAATTCAAGACCTTTGATTTTGCGAAATACCGCAAGCAAGGTGCTGTGATATTCGATGTGAAGGGCTTTGTTGACCGTAGTTTAGTGGATGCACGGTTGTAATTAGATTAACCCATAAAAACAGACATTCAGATGAAGGTTGCAGTAGCAGGAACAGGCTATGTAGGATTGTCGATAGCGACACTGTTGGCGCAGAAGAACCACGTGACAGCCGTAGATATCGTGCCGGAGAAAGTGGCAATGCTGAATCGGGGGCAATCGCCGATACAGGACGATTATATCGAAATGTATTTGGGCGGTAAAGACGCAGACGGAAAGCCTATTTCGTTGGATTTGACGGCGACATTGGATGCGAAAGCGGCATACAAAGATGCGGATTTCGTGGTGATTGCGGCTCCGACGAACTATGACAGTCAGAAGAATTACTTCGACACATCGGCCGTAGAAACGGTTATCCGGTTAGTGATGGAAGCAAATCCGAATGCGATAATGGTCATCAAATCGACTATACCGGTTGGTTTCACGGAGTCCGTTCGCGCGAAGACAGGCAGCAAGAATATCATCTTTGCGCCTGAATTTCTGCGGGAATCGAAAGCGCTTTATGACAATCTGTATCCCTCGCGCATTATAGTCGGCTACGACCAAAGCGATGCACGTCTGAAAGCCGCAGCGGAAACGTTTGCGAAGTTATTGCAGGAAGGTGCAATCAAGCAAGATATTCCGACGTTGTTTATGGGAACGACGGAAGCGGAAGCCGTGAAGTTGTTTGCGAATACGTATTTGGCGCTGCGAGTAAGTTATTTCAACGAATTGGATACTTACGCGGAGATGAAAGGTCTTGACACAAAGGCGATTATAGACGGTGTATGTCTGGATCCGCGAATCGGCGCACACTACAATAATCCGTCGTTCGGTTACGGCGGATATTGTTTGCCAAAAGACACAAAACAGCTTTTGGCGAACTATCAGGACGTGCCGGAGAATCTGATTGAAGCAATTGTGGAAAGCAATCGGACGCGTAAAGATTTTATTGCAGACCGCGTGCTGGCGAAAGCCGGATATTACGCCTATAGTGAGGAAAACAGTTGGAATCAGAAGCAAGAGAAGAATGTGACGATTGGTGTTTATCGGTTGACGATGAAATCGAACAGCGATAATTTCCGGCAATCGAGCATTCAAGGTATCATGAAACGCATTAAGGCGAAAGGAGCTACCTGTATCATTTATGAGCCGACGATTGCAGACGGAACATTGTTCTTCGGGAGCAAGGTGGTGAATGATTTGGCAGCATTCAAGGCACAATCGGATGCGATTATTGCGAATCGCTATGATGCGGTACTGGATGATGTGCAGGAAAAGATTTATACACGAGATATTTTCAAGAGAGACTGACGTTATGATTACAACAGCTGTAATAATGGCAGCGGGCATGGGCACTCGCTTTGGGAACATGACAGAAAATATCCCCAAAGGTTTTGTTTTGTACAAGGAGAAGCCCATGATTGTGCGTTCCATAGAAACGCTATTGGCCTGCGGCATTAAGCGCATCGTTATTGGTACGGGCTACAAAAAAGAGGCCTATGAAGCGTTAAAGCAACAATATCCCCAGATAGAGTGTGTCTATAGTCCGCGATACGCAGAAACAAACAGCATGTACACGTTGTATAATTGTCGCGAGGCTATCGGGAAAGATGATTTTCTGCTGTTAGAATCCGACCTTGTTTTCAACAAGGATGCCATTCTCTCGCTTATGCAAAGTCCGTTTTCGGCTGCGATGTTGATAACATCTGTGAGGAAGTTCCAAGACCAATATTACGTTGAGATGAATGAGAGGCAGGAATTAACCATGTGTTCAACCGATGCCAGTCAACTTACGCCATCGGGAGAATTGGTGGGTATTCACAAATTGAGCCATGCTTTTTATCAGTTGATGGTTGAGGATTATGCGGAGAAAGTGAGCACGCAGCCCAAGTTGGGATACGAATATGAATTGTTAGACATTTCCCAGCACAAACAGCCATTGAATGTACTAAAAAATGACCAATGCGTATGGTATGAGATAGATGATATTGATGATTTGAAATACGCAGAAGAACACATCCAAATTGATTAAAATTATTTCAAAATATGAGTAAATCGGTATATCTCGGCATGATTGCCGACATAATGCATCCGGGGTTGATAAATATTATCACCGAAGGAGCGAAGTATGGTGAGTTGACGATTGGTCTCTACACCGACAAAGCTATTGCGACCCACAAACGTTTGCCGTACCTGACATACGAGCAGCGGAAGAACGTGGTGGAGCATATAACAGGTGTGGCGCATGTGGTGCCGCAGGACGATTGGAGTTATGTGCCCAACCTCCGCAAGTACAAACCTGATTATATCATTCACGGAGATGATTGGGTTGAAGGACCGGACAAGTACATCCGTGAGGAGGTATTCAAAGTAATGAAAGAGCAAGGTGGTGAGGTGATTGAGATTCCATATACTTACGGCATTTCGTCTTCCGGTTTGGCAGAGGAGTTCGCCAAATTGGGTACGACACCGGAGGCTCGTATGAAATCGTTGAGACGATTGATTACGGCTAAGCCGATTGTGCGAATTCTGGAGAGTCACAGCGGTTTGACAGGTCTGATTATTGAGAATACCAAAGTGGAGCAAGACGGTTGCGTTCGGGAGTTTGACGGTATGTGGGCTTCCAGTTTGACAGACTCGACGAGTAAGGGTAAACCGGATATCGAGGCGGTGGACTTGACAACGAGACTGCATGACTTGAATGACAGTCTGGAAGTGACCACAAAGCCGGTTATTTTCGACGGCGACACCGGCGGCAAGGTGGAGCATTTCCCGTTTACTGTTCGCACGTTGGAGCGCATGGGTATTTCGGCTGTGATTATTGAGGATAAAGTAGGATTGAAGCAGAATAGTTTGTTTGGAACAGACGCTGTTCAGACACAAGATACGATTGAAGGATTCTGCGAGAAGATTCGTGCCGGAAAAGCTGCGCAAGTGACGCGGGACTTTATGATAATTGCTCGCGTGGAGAGTCTAATAGCCGGTAAACCGGTGGAGGACGCGTTGGAACGTGCGTTTGCATACGTAGCAGCAGGAGCAGACGGAATCATGATTCACTCGCGTAACAAAGACGGTGAGGACATTCATGAGTTCTGTACACGTTTCCGCGAAAAGGACAGCCATACGCCGATTGTGGTAGTGCCGACGACATTCAATCACATTACGGAGGATGAGTTCGCCGAGTGGGGCGTGAACATTGTGATATACGCCAACCACATGTTGCGTAGCGCTTATCCTGCGATGGTAAACTGCGCGAAGTCCATTCTCGAACACGGACGCTGCAAGGAAGCAAGTGCCGAATACTGCATGCCAATCAAAGAGATTTTAACGTTAATACCCGGAACGAAGAAATGATACAAGCGAAAGCATTCATAGATTCATTGGCACAAGGAGGCATAGATTTCTTTGCCGGAGTGCCGGATTCATTGTTAAAGAACCTCTGCGCGTATATCACAGACAACGTGCCGCGAGAGAAGAACATCATCGCAGCGAATGAGGGAAATGCCGTAGGACTGGCTGCCGGATATCACTTGGCGACCGGTAAAGTCGGGTGCGTGTATATGCAGAACAGCGGGGAAGGCAACATCGTCAATCCGTTGTTGTCATTGGTGGATGAGGATGTGTATCATATTCCAATGCTATTAGTGATTGGTTGGCGTGGTGAGCCGGGTGTGCATGATGAACCGCAGCATAAAAAGCAAGGCAAAGTAACGCTTTCGTTGTTGGAGTCGATGGGTGTGCCGTATGCGGTGTTGGATGAGAACTGGGAGCAACAAGTGCAAGGTGCGATAGATGCGATTCGCGAGACAAATGGTGTGTATGCGCTAATCGTGCGGAAGGGGACGTTTGAGGACTATGTGCTGCAAAATCAGATAGTTACAAACTTGCCATTGTCGCGAGAAGAGGCTATCAAGATTGTGGTGGACAAGTTACGGGAAGATGATATTGTAGTTTCGACCACCGGTATGATCAGCCGTGAGTTGTTTGAGTACCGCGAAGCGAAAAAGCAAGGACACGGTGCGGACTTTCTGACGGTGGGAAGCATGGGGCATGCAAGTCAAATTGCGTTGGGTATCGCATTGCAGAAACCGGATAGACGGGTGTTTGTATTCGATGGTGATGGAGCAGTGTTGATGCACATGGGAGGCATGGCGATTATCGGTGATTATTGTCCGAAGAACCTCGTGCATGTGGTGTTTAATAACGGTGCGCATGACTCGGTAGGAGGACAGCCGACAGTTGGACAGAAGATTGATATGGAAGCGATTGCGAAAGCGGTGGGTTATACCGATGTCGTGAGTGTAGATAACATGTCAGCTCTAATGTGTGCGATGAACCATATGAACAATGCGGTGATTGAAGGCACCTCGCTCATCAATGTCAATGTCCGCAAAGGCAACCGCAAGGATTTAGGTAGACCGACAACGACTCCGATACAGAATAAAGAAAGTTTTATGCAAAATTTGGAGAAATGAAAATGAATATAAAAAGAAACGTTTTGTTGAATCCGGGACCGGCGACGACGACGGATACGGTGAAGATGGCACAGGTAGTACCAGATATTTGTCCGCGGGAACAAGAGTTTGCAGGATTAATGAAGGGACTGCGTCAAGACTTATTGAAAGTGGTGCACGCGCCAGAAGATCAATACACGGCTGTGCTGTTTTGCGGTTCGGGAACGATTAATATCGACATCTGCCTGAACTCGCTGCTACCAGAAGGCAAGAAAGTGCTGGTGGTGAATAACGGTGCGTACAACACGCGTGCTGTGGAGGTTTGCCAGATGTATCATCTCCCGCATATTGATTTGAAGTCATCGGTATATGAACGTCCGAATTTGGCCGATGTAGAGCGAACGTTACAGGAGAATCCGGATGTGGCGATGGTGTATTGTTGTCACCATGAGACCGGTACCGGTGTGCTCAATCCGATTCGTGAGATTGGTGCATTGGCGCATAAGTACGGAGCAATTTTTGTGAGTGATACTACCTCGTCGTTGGGCATGATTCCGCTGGATGTGATTAAGGACAATGTGGATTTCTGTATGGCTTCGGCACAGAAAGGACTGATGGCAATGTCGGGATTGTCGTTTATCATCGGCCGTGAGGATATTATCCGTCAGTCTAAGGATTATCCGACGCGCTCGTATTACACGAATCTGTATTTGCAGTACTCGTATTTTGAAAAGACCGGTGAGATGCATTTTACGCCTCCCGTGCAGACGATTTATGCGACGATTCAGGCGTTGAAGGAGTATTTCGCGGAAGGCGAAGAGGCGAAGTTTGCACGGCATCGCAGGGTGTATGAGGCGATTCATGAAGGCTTGGATAAACTCGGCATGGAGACGGTGATTGACCGAAAGATTGAGTCCGGATTGGTAGTGTCTGTCAAGTATCCGGATGATCCGAATTGGAGTTTTGAGAAGGTGCATGACTATTGCTATGAACGCGGATTTACGATTTATCCGGGGAAGATTAGTACGTCAGATACGTTTAGATTGTGTGCATTGGGGGCAATTGATGAGCCGGATATCAAAGATTTCTTTGTAGTGTTGAAAGAGGCATTGGATTATTATCAGATAAAATTGTAAACTTCTGTGCAGGAGAACATAAGATCACAAGCGGTTAACGGTGTGGTATGGAGCGGTGTTGAACGCTTCGCTACGCAAGGCGTACAATTCGTCATAGAGATTTTTATGGCGAGAATACTTGTGCCTGCCGACTACGGAATAATTGGTATGTTGGCCATATTCATGGCTATTGCACGTACACTGATTGATAGTGGCTTTTCAAATGCACTGATACAGAAACGAAACAGGACACTCGAAGACTATTCAACCATATTTTATTTCAATATGGTGATATCCTTGCTTATATACGCAATATTGTATATATCAGCACCTTGGATAGCCACTTTCTACGAACAACCAGAATTGTGCGCTGTAACAAGAGTATTCTCTATTTCTCTAATTATTTCAGCACTTTCAGCCGTAAGCCGAACGATTTTAATCATCAACATCGATTTCAAGAAACAGGCAAGGGTTTCCTTGTTAGCCGCCCTTATCTCCGGTTCATTAGGTTTATGGTTTGCTTATTCGGGTTACGGTGTATGGGCATTAGTATGGCAAGCAATAGCCAATTCCACCATTCAAACCATTTTGCTTTTTATCATGGTCAAGTGGTGGCCATCCCTGACGTTTTCAGTAGCATCTTTCAAGTCCATGTTTGCTTTTGGTTCCAATTTGCTTATATCAAGTTTATTGAGTACCCTATACAACAATCTCTACACATTGGTAATAGGCAAACGATTTGCGGCTGTTGATTTGGGTTATTATACTAAATCCGAGCAGTTTGTCAAGTTTCCGACAAGCAATTTGACAGGTGTAATCACAAGGGTTTCCTATCCTACTTTGGTAAAATTACGTGACGATGAAGCAAGAATGAGTGTAGCATACAGCAAATTTCTTGCCGTAACATCATTCATTATTTTTCCAATGATGATAGGGCTTATTGCCATTGCCAAACCTCTGATAGTGGTGCTTATCACTGAGGAGTGGTTAGGAATGGTATTGGTATTTCAAATCTTGTGTATTGATTGGATGTGGGATCCAATGAGCCAAATCAATCTAAATCTGTTATTAGTTAAAGGTAAATCAAATTTAATACTGCGTATCGAAATTATAAAACGCTTACTATCTATTGCTATTTTGTTTGGCACTCTTCCATTCGGGTTAACGGCAGTATGTATAGGAAGGGCTGTATATTCATTTCTTGCCATATACATAAACTCTTATTATGCCGGCAAATATTATCCCTCTCTTACGTTCTGGAAGCAGATGAAGATTATTCTCCCCTATTTGGTTGTTTCGCTCATAATGGGGATTAGCGCATATTTTGTACAAATGTTTGTTTCTGCAATGTGGCTGAAATTGTTAGTTGCCATAACATGCGGAGCGGTTGTTTACATAACATTGTCGCACATACTGCACTTGAACGCATTAACAGAATTCGTTAGAATCGTAAAAGGTTATATTAAGCATGAAAAATAACGGAATCATAATGTATCTATCACAATTGGTTTTGAAATTGACGAATAAACTGACACCTAAAAGGGATAATACTATTTTATTTATTCCTCATCCCAATTGTTGTGCAGATCACTATGATGTAATCAATTATCATTCAGACAATGTCCTATGTCTTCTAAACTATATGCTTAGACATCCCCGATTTGATGGCTATGAGTTTACTGTGATTGCATACGACAAGGCTAAAAAAGAGCAATACGAGAGCTATTGTT
>Ga0310786_10005451_pt1 | contig 17253 bp, 14 predicted proteins | sample AusTroGonzalo_MG_FD_203881 | JGI IMG/M metagenome (GOLD analysis project Ga0310786, IMG submission 203881) | Bovine rumen microbial communities from tropical cattle in Woodstock, Queensland, Australia - Gonzalo_03 (v2) (version 2) | ecosystem: Host-associated > Mammals > Digestive system >... | reverse complement strand
CTCCCCGCCGAGCGAGCTGACGACCGCCAGGCCCGAACGCGCATAGTCCGCGAACTTGTATGGCACGCCTACGCAGCTTTCCGGTGCCATGGGGACAATGCCGATGTCGCAGGACGCAAGAAGCTCCGCCAATTCAGCCTCGCCGAGATAGCCGCGGAACGACACGCGCCCTTGGAACCGGGGGCTCTCCGCGAACTGGCGCAGCGCGGCCTCGCCATCGCCCTTGCCGGCGATCTCAAGCGTGACGCCGTCGAGAAGAAGCACCGCCTCCATCGCCGTCGCAAGGTCGTAGGTCCTGCCGAGGCTGCCGACGTAGGCTATTCGCGTCCGGGAAGCGTCGGGAACGCCGGCCGGCCCGAATGCGGAGCCTGACATGTCTATCCCGTGGTAAAAGCGGCGCACGGGTCTCTTGCAGCCGTACTTGCGGACCAGCTCCGCATAGTTGTCCGCGACAGTCGTGACGGCGTCCGCGCCAATGTAGTTGGCACGCGCCAGGCGACGGAGAGGCCACAGCGCCCATCGCGGCGCGACGCGCTCAAACGTCTCGGGCCATGCGTCCATGACGTCCACGACAACCTTCGCCCCGCGCTTCGCGGCGAAGCGGCGGACTTCCGAGCCGATTGCAAGTGGCGGGGAGCTGACGACTATCAGCCCTGGGCGGGGAGCCCGTTCCGCCGCCCTCCGCCAGTTCTTCGCCCAGCGCCAGTGCGCCCACAGCCGAGCGAGGCCAACATTGCGGGAATACGGCGGCTCGTGCACCATCTCGACCTTGATTCCGGATTCGGGGCGTGGCGGCCCGCCAATCGTCCGCGCCTTCTTCGTGACGTGGTTGAAGTCCGCGGTCCAGTACACGACATCGTGTCCGGCGCGGACGAACGCCTCCGCCATGAGCCAGAAGCGGAGCGGGCGGCTCCCTTCCGCAGGCAAGGTGTCAAATGGGTTTACGATCCAGACGAGCATGTCATGCGTGTGTTGTCGAGTAGTAGGTTCTGCCGCCCATGCCTGAATCCAGGAATGCCTTGAACGGCGCGTTCTTCGCGGTCGGGGCGTAGTCGACGGGAAGCCTGCGGCCCAGGGCGTCCGAGACGTGGCGATATGCGAAGTGCTCAAGCGTGCGCCCCATCGCGCGGCAGCTCATGACGAAGTCGGTGACGCGCCCTGCGGCGAGGTCGCACACCACATAGCACACGATGCCCTGCTCGCCGAACCTGTCGCCTGTCCGGAAGACGAAGACACGCTTCGACTCGTCGGAGATAAGCGCGGCGAAGTCGTCCGCAGTGCGCCGAATCGTCGTGGCGTTGAACTGGTTGGTCTTGCCGGCCATCTGCGCGAGACGCGGTATGTCGGCTTCGGAGGCCAACGCAGGGACGACCCACAGTCCGAGGCTTGCGAGGTATTCGCCGGAGTCCTTGAACTCGCGCATCAGCGTTCTCGCAGGCGAAGCGTAGTCCGCCGCCCTAAGTCGGTCCTCGGCGGTTGCGCCCATTCCGGAGAAGAAATACTCCCTCAGCCGCCTGACCAGCTGCCGGGCCTCCGCGCCCTGGCGGGACGCGTCGGCGCCCCAGCCACGCCATGGCGCGACGGCGACGCCGGGGAGGTGCGCTGACATCTGCGCCCTTTCGTGCGGATTGTCGTCCACGAAGACAACGGAGTCCACGCCGACGTTGAGCTCGCGGCACGCATCGACGAGGTTCCCGGCCTTCGGCGACCAGTTAATCTTGAGCGCGGCGAAGTCGGAGTCCTTTAGCTGCATGTCCGGACGCATGAATGGAGACGCGGGGTCGTTCTTCGAGAGCAGGACGAGGGCGACTCCCTCGGCGCGCAGGGCACGAAGCCCCTCCTGGAACTCGGCGCAGGGGACGAGCGCGTCGCGTCCGTCCTCGCTGAGGATGCCGCGCCAGAGCGTATTGTCAGCGTCCACGGCGAGGACCTTCCTGGGGGAGGCGAGCGCGGCGAACTCCGCCTCGTCCACGAGCGCGTGGATCCCGTCCAGCGAATACGGCATCGCGGCGAGGGCCCGCATCCGCTCGTCGTAGAAGCCGTCGACCTCGTCCGCTAGCGCCGCGTCGTGGGCGGTCACGTCGAAGACGAGGTCTGGGGCGAAGCGCCTGAGGCCGGAGGAATCGTCGAGGACTTCCTGCCGCCATGCGCCAAAGCCTGCCGGCACGTACACTTCGTGGCCAGCTTCCCGGAAGCTTGGCGCGATCAGCTCAAGTGCGACATCTCCGGCGAGCGCTACCCTCATGGCTCAGAACCGGTATGTGACGCCAAGCGAGACAAGATGCGAATAGGAGTTGTGGGTGTGCATCTTGTGGACTTCGTGGTTGTAGGCGTAGTATTCGTCCCTGATTCGCTGCGACTTCGACTCCATGATTATGAGCGCGTACGTGAGGGCGACCTCCCACTTGCCGTCGTCGCTTGTCCAGGCGACGCCGGTGCTCGCGATGTGGCGGTCGCCGATGGGGAGCATCGTGTGGGCGTAGCCAACCCTGTTGCGGCAGGGATCCCAGTCGTAGATGTAGCCGGCGAGGATCTCCCAGTTCTCCGTCAGGTCGTAGCCCAGGCCGAAGCCCGCCCGGTAGGTATTGCGCCAGTCGAGCTTGAGCTCGTCGCGGTCGACGTTCTTGGTGATCGGGTTCCAGATGTCGAACCTGAGGGCGCTCATCTTGGACCACTCTATCCAGCTCACGGACGACGCAAGATGGAAGCCGTCGAGCCAGAGCGCGTTGTCCCAGTTGAAGCCGACCGATATCTGCGCGGGCAGCTGGATCGTCTCGTGCACGTCGTTACGGTGATAGTCGATGTCCTGCCCCTTCCAGGAGGCGTCTCCCTTCAGGCGCGTCTTCACGCGCGAGCGGTACATCACGCCGAGAGAGAAGTCGTCGGTGACGCGGTAGGAAGTGCCCGCCGCGAGGCCGACGCCGATGTCGTCGCGGTTGTCCGCCTTGACCTTCAGGCGGTTTTTCCCCTTGGCCGGCGAGTGCAAATAGCCTCGCGACTGCATCCGGTACATGCTCTCCACGAAGCTGAAGTCGCGCATCATCCGCGTCTCGAAGTCGACGAAGGTGAAGCGCGGGCCGATGCCGAACGACCAGTCCTTGGTTATGTCGTAGGATATGACCGGCTGCAGGGTGTAGCCTTCGAACGAGGTCTCGGTGGAGTCGTGCTTCAGCTCCCAGTGGTTGTTGTACGCGGACGCGATGCCGAAGTCCGCGAAGCCGCCGAAGCCGAAGTGGAGGTCCCAGGGCAGCTCCTGCGTGACGAAGAACGTCGGCACGCCGAGCCAGCCGCCGTTCATGCGGGTGTCGTGCCGCTTGTCGATGCGGGCGTCGGCGCGCGGGTTGACGAGAGTGAAGCCGAGCGTCACGACGGTCCCGGTCAGGGACTGCATCCCGCCCGGGTTGTAGTAGACCGCCGAGGCGTTCTTCGGGCGTCCGTAGACGTGCCCGCCCAGCGCCGTCGAATGCGCGTCCATCTCGTAGAACCCGAAGCCGGCGGCGAACGCACAGGTTCCGAAAAGAGCCGCGGCGGAGGCGAGGACCAGTTTCCGTTTGCTCATGCTGTCTGACTCCCTGTCGTGTTGTCGGTTGAAGAGGCGTCCGCAGATCACATCGCGGCGGCGAGCGCCGCCCCGAATTCGGAGCACTTCACCTCGGTCGCGCCCTCCATCTGGCGGGCGAAGTCGTAGGTCACCGTCTTCGCGGCGATCACCTTGTCCATCGCCGCGATGATCTTGTCGGCCGCCTCGGTCCAGCCCATGTAGCGGAGCATCATCTCCCCGGAGAGGATGAGCGAGCCGGGGTTGACCTTGTCGAGCCCGGCGTACTTCGGCGCCGTGCCGTGCGTCGCCTCGAACACGGCGACGCCGGTCTGGTAGTTGATGTTCGCGCCGGGCGCGATGCCGATCCCGCCGACTGTCGCGGCGAGCGCGTCGGAGACGTAGTCGCCGTTGAGGTTCAGTGTCGCGATCACGTCGTACTCGGCGGGGCGCGTGAGGATCTGCTGGAGGAACGCGTCGCAGATGCAGTCCTTGACCGTGATCATGCGGCCCGTCTTCGGGTTCTTGAACTCGCACCACGGCCCCTTGTCGACCAGCGTCGCGCCGTACTCGCGCTGCGCGAGCCTGTAGCCCCAGTCGCGGAACGCGCCCTCTGTGAACTTCTGGATGTTGCCCTTGTGGACGAGCGTCACCGACTTGCGGTCGTTGTCGACCGCGTAGTCGAGCGCGGCCTTGACGAGGCGCTCGGTGCCCTCGAGCGAAACCGGCTTGATGCCGATCGACGCCGTCTTCGGGAAGCGTATCTTCTTTACGCCCATCTCCCCGAGGAGGAACGCCTTGACCTTCTCGACCTCGGGCGTGCCGTTCATCCACTCGATGCCCGCGTATATGTCCTCCGTGTTCTCGCGGAAGATCACCATGTCCGTGAGCTCCGGGCGCTTAACGGGGGAGGGAACTCCCTTGAACCAGCGGACGGGCCTCAGGCACACGTAGAGGTCGAGCTCCTGGCGCATCGCGACGTTGATGGAGCGGATGCCTCCGCCGACCGGAGTCGTAAGCGGTCCCTTGATGGAGACGAGGTTCTCGCGGCACGCGTCGAGCGTCGCCTGCGGGAGCCATTCGCCCGTCGCCTTGAACGCCTTCTCGCCGGCAAGCACTTCCTTCCACTCGATCTTGCGCTTCCCGCCATAGGCCTTTTCGACCGCGGCGTTCCAGACGACCATAGCGGCCCGCGTAATGTCGGGGCCGGTGCCGTCGCCCTCGATGTAGGGAATTACGGGATTGTCGGGAACACGCAGTTTCCCGCCGTCCATTGTGATTTTCTCGCTCATGGGGGATAGTATACCAAAAATATCCCCGCCGCCGCACCCAAATCGCGACGCACTACGCCAAGCCGGATCTCGTCTCGAGGACCTTGACGGCGCGCCAGCCGCCCCAGACGAACGGGCGCCACGGGCGGATGCCGCGGACGACCTTCACGACCCGGCCTTCTCTGTCGAGGAACGTGGCGTCTATGGCGAAGCGCATGAAGAACGTGTGTATGCAGTTGCAGCGGAGGATCAGCATTCCCTCTCCAGGCGCGAGGTCCCTGGTCCCTATCAGCCCCTTCGCACGCTCGGCGAACGTGCGGGCGACCTTCGCCCTTACGCCAAGTATGTCGACCGTCTCCATGTCAGACAAGGGCGAGCGCAGCGGCCAACACCGCGCAGGCAAAGGCAAGCGCGCGGCGCTTCGGGGACGCTGCGGCGTCCGTGGCGCCCGGGCCGGAAAGGCCAGCGTCGCGCCGCATTATGCGCCGGATGCCCCGCAGCGCCAGCGGAAGCCTCCCCGGCGGCACGGCCAAGGCCGCCGAAAGGCACAGGAGCGCGACGACGGCGACGACGCGAAGCAGCTGAAGCGCCGGCGGCATCAGGTATAGCGCAGGACCTCGTCGACGGTGGTGTAGCCGTCGAGTATGGCCTGTATGCCGTGTTCGCGCATGGTGCGCATGCCGAGCTCGCGCGCCTTCTCGCGCAGGATGAGCGTCGGGGCGCGGTTGTTGATGAGCTCCCTCAGTGGATTCGATATGCGCAGGTATTCGACGACGGCCTTGCGGCCCTTGTAGCCTGTTCCGTTGCACGTCTTGCAGCCCTTGCCGAAGTAGAACTGCCGGCCGCCAATGTCGTCGCGGGTGAGCTCGATGCGGTCCAGGGTCTCGTCGTCCGGGTCGTAGCCGACCTTGCACTCGCGGCAGCAGGTCCTGACGAGGCGCTGCCCGAGGACGCCCTCGAGGGTCGAGGACAGGAGGTACGGCGCGACGTTCATGTCGACGAAGCGCGTGACGGCGCCCGCGGCGTCGTTCGTGTGCAGGGTCGAGAACACGAAGTGCCCCGTGAGCGCGGCCTGGATCGCGATCTCCGCCGTCTCGAGGTCGCGGATCTCGCCGATCATCATGACGTCCGGGTCCTGTCGGAGGAATGCGCGGAGCACCTTGGCGAACGTGTTGCCGGCCTTCGGGTCGATCGGCACCTGGACGATCCCGTCCACGTTGTACTCGACCGGCTCCTCGGCGGTGAGGAGCTTCGTGTCCACCTGGTTTATCCTGCGGAGGATCGAGTAGAGCGTCGTCGTCTTGCCGGACCCCGTCGGGCCCGTGACGATGAATATGCCGTTGGGCTTCTCGACGTCCATCGTAATCTGCTCGTAGACGTCCTCCGGGAGCCCCACGTTCTCGAGGTCGAGCGACGTCGCGGACTGGTCGAGGATTCGCATGACGACGGACTCGCCGTGGGCAGTCGGGAGGCACGATACGCGGAGGTCCACCGGCTTGCCCGCGACCGTGAGCGCTATTCGGCCGTCCTGCGGGACGCGGCGCTCGGATATGTTGAGGTTCGAGAGTATCTTGATGCGGGAGATGATGGCGGGCGCCATCTTGACGTCCGGCGCCTTCATCTCGTAGAGCGCGCCGTCGACGCGGTAGCGTATCTTGAAGTCGTTCTCGAACGGCTCGACGTGGATGTCGGAGGCCCGGTCTACCACGCCCTGGTACAGGACCAGGTTGACGAAGCGGATTATGGCGGACGAGTTCGCGGCGGACTCCATGGACGCGATGTCGTTCGCGTTTGCGCCGGACAGGTCCTCGTCGTCGCTCATGCCCTCGCCAAGCGACTTTATCATGTCCGCTACGGAGTCGTTGGAGTCGCCGTAGTACTGGGCGATCCTGTCCATCACGTCCTTCTCGCGGGCGAAGACGAAGCGGACCTCCTTCGAGAGCGTGAAGAGCATCTCGTCGGAGATGCGCGGGTCGACGAGGTCGAACGTGGCCAGCGTCACGGACGAGTCGTCCGACGCGACCGGGAACACGTTGTACATCCTCGCCGTCGAGGCCGGTATCGACTCCGTCACCTCGGTGTCGATGGTCATGCCGCCCAGGTCGATGGCCTCCGTGTCCTGGTACGCGGCCATGCACGCGAGGAGGTCGTCCTCGGAGAGTATCTCCTGGTCGATGACCGTCTGGCGGACCGTCTTCGCCTCGGTCTTCGCGAGGTCCTGCAGGTCCTGCGCGCCCTGCTCGTCCAGGTATCCGTTCTGGACCAGTATCTGGAGTGTCGGGTCGAGCATCGTCACTCTCCCATCTCCTCTTTGAGCTTCTGCACGACGCTGTCCGGGTCCTGGGACTTGGTTATCAGCTCCTCGTACGTGATGTACCCGTTGCGGTAGTGGTTGAGCAGGCACGAGTCGAGCGTCATCATGCCGAACTTGGCGCCGGTCTGCAGGTCGGACTTGATCATGTTGGTCTTGTTGTCGCGTATGCGCGAGCGGATGGCGTCCGTGGACGTCATTATCTCGAACGCGGCGATACGCCCGTGGACCTCGCCGTTCTCGTCGAGCTTCGGCAGGAGGATCTGCGAGATGACGGCCTGGAGGCCGGCGGCGAGCTGGGTCCTGACCTGCTCCTGCTGGTTGGTCGGGAACGCGTCCACGATTCGGTCGATCGTCTCGGCGGCGCCGGTCGTGTGCAGGGTTCCGAAGACGAGGTGGCCCGTTTCGGCGGCGGTGATCGCCGCGCCGATCGTCTCGAGGTCGCGCATTTCGCCCACGAGGATGACGTCCGGGTCCTGGCGGAGCGCGCGGCGTATGGCCTCCGCGAAGCTGGGCACGTCGTCGCCGACCTCGCGCTGGGTGATGAGGGACTTCTTGGAGGTGTGGTAGAATTCGATCGGGTCCTCGATCGTGATTATGTGGACGCCGCGCTCCTGGTTGATGACGTCGAGCATCGAGGCGAGGGTCGTGGACTTGCCGGAGCCGGTCGGGCCCGTGACGAGGATGAGCCCGCGCGGCTTGAACAGGAGCTCCTTGACGACCGGCGGCAGGCCGATCTGCTCCATCGTCAGCAGGGTGGACGGGATCTGGCGCAGCACCGCGCCGTAGCGCTTGCGCTCCTTGAAGACGGACACACGGAAGCGCGTCCCGTCGGGATGCGCGAGAGCGAAGTCCGCGCCGCCGTTCTTCTCGACCTCGGCCATCTGCTCGTCCGTCGATATCTCCTTGACGAGCTTGTACGAGTCCTCCTCCGAGAGCGCCTCGTCCGCAAGCGGGCACAGCTCGCCGTGCACGCGCAGCTCCGGCGGCATGTGCGCACGGATGTGGAGGTCGGAGCCCCCTTCGTCTATCGTCGCCTGAAGAAGCTCTTCCATAGATACGTCCATAGTCTTTTTCCTTTCGCTTTCGGCGTTTTGCGGCGGGCGCCCGGGCCCGCCGGTTCGGTCAGTCGGCGTCGCCCATGGTGACCCTGAGCACCTCGGAGAGCGACGTCATGCCGCTCGCCACCTTCAGCATCCCGTCCTCGCGCAGCGTGCGCATGCCCATCTCGCGCGCCCTCTGCCTGAGGAGCGTCGCGGGGGCGTGGTCGAAGATCAGCCGCTGGATGGTGTCGTCCACCTTGAATATCTCGAAGATGCCCTTGCGCCCCTTGTACCCGCTGCGCCCGCACTTGTCGCACCCGGCGCCGGTGTACATCGTCTCGGGTATGGTCTTCGCTATCGAGCCGAGCATCTTGAGGTCGCGCTCCGTGGGCGTGTAGGGCTGCTTGCACTTCTCGCATATCGCCCTGACGAGTCGCTGCGCCATGGCCGCGCGCAGGGCCGACGCCACGAGGAACGGCTTGACGCCTATGTCGAGCAGTCGCGTGACCGCCGAGGGCGCGTCGTTCGTGTGCAGGGTCGAGAACACCAGGTGGCCGGTGAGCGCCGCCTCCATGGCGATGTCCGCGGTCTCGGCGTCGCGGATCTCGCCGATCATGACGATGTTGGGCGCCTGTCGCAGGATCGAGCGGAGCGCCGCCGAGAAGTCGAGCCCTACGTCCTTGTTGACCTGCACCTGGTTGATGCCCGACATCTGGTATTCGACAGGGTCCTCGACGGTGATGAGCTTCTTGTCAGGCGTGTTGATCTGCCCGAGGCAGGCGTAGAGCGTCGTCGTCTTGCCGGAGCCCGTCGGCCCCGTCACCAGCACCACGCCGTCCGGGAGCTTGATGAGCCGCTCGAACGTCGCCTGGTCGTCGGTGAGGAAGCCCAGCTGCGGCAGGCCCAGCGAGAGGTTCGACTTGTCGAGGATTCGCATGACGATCGACTCGCCGTGGTTCGTCGGCACGGAGCTAACGCGGAGGTCCAGGTCCTTGCCGTTCACCGATATCTGGATGCGCCCGTCCTGCGGGATGCGCTTCTCGGATATCTTCATCTTCGACATGATCTTTATGCGGGAGATGATCGCCTGCTGGAGCCTCTTCGGCGGCGAGTCCATCTTCCTGAGGGCCCCGTCGACGCGGTACCTGACGCGGAACTCCTTCTCCATCGGCTCGAGGTGGATGTCCGACGCCTTCATCTTGATCGCCGTCGTGATGAGCATCGTCGCGAGCTTGATGACGGGCGCGTCGTCGCCGGTCGCCTCCTCGTCGCCCAGCCCCATCTCGTCTCGGGTCTGCACGTCGGCGTCGCCGGCGCCGGCGTACAGCTTCGCCATGGCGGCATGCACCTCCGCGCGCGGGGAGACGACGGCCTCCACGTCGCGCCCGTGCAGGACGTACCTGAGCGAGTCGATCGCGTCGTAGCCCATCGGGTCGGAGAGCGCGACCGTTATGGAGTCCTCGTCGGAGACCACCGGCACGACGCCGTACTTCCTGGCGATGTCGGCGGGGATCTCCTTCACGATGTCGGCGTTGATCGCGTCGGCGTTCACGTGGCAGTACTTGAGCCCGAACTGGTCCGCCACGGTGCCAAGCACCTCGTCTTCGCCGATGCTCCCGCCGGAGACGAGCACGTCAAGAGTCGTCTCGTTCTCGGCCCTCATCGATTTGGCCGCCGCGTCAACCTGCTCGCGGGTCAGGAACCCGCGTTCGACAAGAAGCTGCAGCACGTATTCGTCGTTGCTTGTCATGTTATGTCGGTATTATACCGCAAATGGAGCGCGGAGGCAAGAGGGGGGCTGCGGCGCAGGCGCACGGGATCTCGAGGGCGCGGCCGCGTGCATCTGGGTCGCGCGGTGCGCGCAGCACCCCAGCAGGACGATCTGCCAGCTCATGTAGAGCCACGCGAGCATGATCGGCAGGAACGCGAGCGATCCGTACAGCGCCGAGGTCTTCGCGATGCCGACCTGCGCGACGGTGCATATCTTGAGCCACCCCGCGAAGAGCGCGGCGGTCCCGAGCCCCGACCACCACGCGTACTTCCAGCGGATGCGGCAGTTCGGCAGGGCCGCGAAGAGGAACGCGAACGCAAGCGAGGAGAAGAGCAGCGTTATCACGGCCCGCAGCACCCAGAGGTCGAGCAGCCACACCGCTCCGTCAGATATCCACTTCGTCAGCCACGTGGCGCCGACGGTCATGACGATCACGTCCTTGGCTATCTTCAGGACCGGCGCCGTGAGGGCGAGGCCGCTCAGCAGCGGCAAAACCATGAGGACGAGGGCGTTCAGCAGCATGCGCCGCCAGAAGGGACGCGCCTTCGTGACGCTCCATATCTCGTTGAAGCTGACCTCTATCATCCCGATCGAGCTGAGGACCGTCCACACGAGCATCAGGAACCCTATCCAGCCGAGCGTCCCGATGTCTATCTTCTCGATGCTCTCGATCACCTGCGCCTCCATCCCGCGCGCCTGGTTCGCGAACTCCTGCGCGACCCTGCGCTTCTCCTCGCGGGTCTCCTCGTCGGCGGCCGTCAGCGTGGCCAGTCCGTCGTCCTGCGCGTTCTCCAGGTGGACGATCATCGCCTCGAACTGCTCGTGGACCTTCTCCCGCGCCAGCTCGTGAGCCCCGAACGACCTGGCCACGAGCAGCACTATGCAGAGTATGGGCACGAGCGCGAGCATCGAATAGTACGTCAGGCCAGCCGCGTGCATGGAGCAGTGGTTGCCCAGGAATATCCGCAGGACCGTCCGGCCCCAGCTGAAGAACGCCTTTAGCTTCTCTTTCACAGACTCCCCCTTCTCCGCAGGACCTACTGCGGAACCGGCCCGAGCACGAATCCCGAGAGCCAACCCAGGAGCGTCCCAGACACGTACACTGTCAGAAGTATGCAAAGGTTCTCGCGCAGGTTGCGGTTGGTGCGGAACAGCACGAGCAGGCCGACTCCGCATCCGGTGAAGGAGCTGGCCATCAGCGCCCCGGGGCTCATGGCGTGCCCGAGGTACAGCTTCGCGCCGGCGACGGACACCGCGCAGTTGGGGACGAGCCCGAGCGCGCCGGCGACCAGCTCCCCGACAAAAGGCCTGTTCAGGCTGAGCGCGTTCAGCGACTCCTCGCCGAAGCAGTGCATGCACAGCTCTATCGCCCCGGACACCACGACGATGAAGGCGAATATCTCGAAAGTGTGTATCAGCGCGGGGACGACGATCCCCCTGCGCTCGCGGCATCCGCAGAAGCTGTGCTCGCACAGCTCGCCGACGGAGACCTCGCGCCGGAAGTGGCGCACGAACGACAGGACGCCGTTCACGGCAAAGCCCACGGCCACCGCCGCGACCGCCTTCAGGGCCACGATCTTGACCATGAGCGAAACAGGGACGCGGGACGAGACCAGGACCGGCACCAGCTCGTCCGAAGTGGACAGAAACACCGCCAGCAGGGTGCCGACGGACACGACGCCGCCCGCGTAGAACGACGCCGCGGCGGCGGAGACGCCGCACTGCGGAATCGCCCCCGCAAGCCCTCCGGCGAGCGGGCCTATGGAACGAGAGCGCTCGAGAAAGCTCTCGAGCGCACCTCCCGCATGCGCCTCCACCGCCTCAAGGACCAGGTAGGTCGCAAAGAGAAACGGCAACAGGAGCAGCGTTTCCTTTATGAACTCAATCACGCCGGGGCGATGGCTTCGTTCGGGCAGGTGCCGGCGCATGCGCCGCAGTCAACGCACTTCTCGGCGTCGATCACGAAGGGCGTTCCCTCCGAAATCGCCTCTGCGGGGCATGCGTCCTTGCAGCAGCCGCAGCTAACGCACTTGTCGGCGGCAATCTTGTGGGCCATTTTGTATTCCTCCTTGGTTTGGTTGTAGAAACGGGAGTATTATACCACATCCCGGCGAAATGCACAAATGCACGTGTCAGCGGCCGTTCACCGTCTCGTAGGCGCATTCGCGCATCATCGCCGCGCGGTCCGCACGCAGGCCTGCGGGCCTGTACGATATCTCGCGGGCGTCGATGCCGCAGAGAACCGACAGCCAGACGCAGGCCTGGAGGTATTTGCCGTCCGGGTTGAAATGCGTGCTGTCGATCATCAGCTGCACCTTGTCGGGGTCGAAGCCCTTCTCCCACTTGTACGGCTTGCGCCATTTCGGGACTCCGCACGGGTCGCCGCAGATGTCCGGCAGGTTCGGCGGCTCAATTGCATCCCACTCCGCCTTGGTGAGCTTCCTGAACGGCGGCAGCTTCGCACGGTAGCGCTCTACGGCCGTGCCGGTCGGAATGACGCGGAAGCCCGTCCGCTCCGCAAGCGTGCGATAGTTCTCGTGGAGCCTCTCGTACATCTCGCGCTGCGTCATCTTCCACTCTTCGAGCTTTGCGTGGTACGGCAGGTAGGCCCACGTCTCCTGGATGAGTATCTCGGCCTGCGGGGCGAGCCTGCGGATGGTCGCGATCAAGTTGTCGGCGTACGGCTGGTAGGTTTCCGCGAACGCCGAGCCGACGCTTCCCTGCTGGATGGTCACGACATCCCACTTGACCGCCCCTAGCAGCTGCGGAATGTTCGTCTTTCCGTCTACGCAGGCGGCCCGCGCGGCCTTTGCGGTCTCCGACTCCGGCGTCCCGAACATGGCCGAGTACGGACGGAATTCCGGGTCGGAGGACTTTTCGACGTTCTCCCAGTGGCGCTTCAGCGTACACCCGCCGATGCTGCAGTTGACGAAGTCGACCTTCAGCCCGCACGCCTCGGCCACCTTCGGCGTGACGTGCAGGACGCTCGCCGAGAAGCTGTTGCCGATCATCAGCACCTTCAGCGGCGCCTGCGCGTCTGCATCCCGCCTCACTTCCGCCTTGGGCGACGAACAGCCCGCGACCAGAATCGCAAGAGCCGCCAAAACACTTGTCGTCAATCTCATTTCAGTCTCCTCCTTTTTTTCCCCGTCACCGATCCGCAATGTCGTTCAGCAGCCATGCGAAGAGCGCATCTCCCGCCTGGTAGCCGCTAAGCGCCGTCCCGTGCAGCGCGTTGCCGTCCTTCTCGGATCTCGGATAGGCCCGCACCGGGTCGATGCCGTGCGAGAACGGCACGAACACCATGTTGTCGTCCCCGCACGTCTCGACATAGCGCTTCATCGCGCGGTCGTACATTATGCGGTTGATGTTGCCCTGGAAGGCGGATATCGTCGCGCCGTAGTTCTTGCCCCATCCGGCCTGCTCGATCGACCCGCCGAAGGCCTGGCCGATGGCTATGCGGGAGCGCGGGCATACGGCCCGCAGGTGGCCGATCAGCCGCTTTGCGCTTTCCAGCTGGCGCGAGATCGCCGCCTCGATCTTGTCCGCCGGCGTCATCGCTATGCCGTTGCCGCCGAGGATGATTAGGAAGTAGTCCGGCGGTTCGCCGCCGTTGACCTTGTCGAGCCAACGCTGTACGTCGACGACCTTCTCGCCGTTCTCGACCTTGACCAGCGGGCTTTTGAGCAGCCCGCGCCGCCACTCCTGCCCTTCCGGGATCTTGTAGCCGAACCTCCTCAGCTGCTCGCGCTCCGCCTCGGCCTGGATGTTGTCGATTTCGTCGACGGACATCGTCCAGCGCGTCGTGAAGTCCCCCCACGCAAACCCGCCGTAGCCGTCGTGCGGCGCGCCCTTCTCCGGGTCGCATTCCATCGAGGAGCTGCCCCCCGTATGGCTGCCGATCGGCGTGTAGCCCTCGAAGCCCGCCTCCCGCATCCGCTCGCGCAGGCGGTCCTGGAAGCGGCAGTTGGTGCACGACGCCGAGAAGAGCGCGAGCGTTGTCTTGCGGGACTTCTGCTCCGCCGTCGGGGACTTCGCGACTACGACGGTCGTCGTCACGCAGTCGACAAGGCCGTCGTCCGTCAGCGCGCGGAAGACTACCGGCACGCGCTTTCCGGCGTCTTCGGCCTTCGGCGTCCAGCACCAGCGGTCCGCCCAGAACGTCCCCTTGCCGGACAGCGCCTCGAACGCGTAGTTCGAGTGCTTGACCGACTCGAACATGCGCGAAAAGAACACGCTGCATTCGACGCCCGGCGCCGCGTAAAGCGTCTCTGGCATGAAAAACCTCGCAGTGGCCCCGGCGCGGGCTGCACAGCCCGCGACAAGCGCCGCCGTAAGACATCTTAGAAACATATTGACCTCCTTTTTTGTCATTTGCGTTCCACCAAAATCATGTCTGGATCGTATGCGTAGACGCCCGTCGTGGCGGCGCCGAGCCGGATGTGGCAGTCGTCGACAAAGCGCGTGACATGCAGCCGCCACGTCTCGGCCGGCGCGTCGGGCGCCCTCTTCCCGGTCAGGATGACGCCGGAATCTGCCTTTGCGCATTTGTCGGCGACCGTTCCGTCAGGGGCTATCAGCTCGGCGGTGGCATACTCGTGCGGAGCCATGGTGAGCTCGACCTTTACGTCTCCGGCGCCCGGGCGCGCCTGGAAGTAGATGTCCTCGCCGCTCCCCGTCAGCCAGTGGATGCGGCCGACGGCGACAAACCCCTGCCCGGCGGTGTCGCTCGAAAGGACCACGCGCGACCCGGACGGCTTTACCTCGAAGCGGTAGATCGTGCCCGCCCGCGCAGTCGTCTTGAGCTGATAGACGAAATCCGGCTCGGAAACGGTGAATGTGTCGTGCGGCGTCCCCGCCGGGTCGAACACCTCCACCTCGACGGACACGTTGCGCCGCTTGCCCAGCGGCCTCGACTGGAACCGTATCGGATACGACCCCGGCCCGGGCACGCTCTGCAGGAACGTGAATGGGCCACGGTATCCGGCGGGGACCTGGGCCGCGGGGCGGCCGTTGGGATTCGCCGCCGCAAGCTTGCCGATTTCCAGCACGCCAGTTTCGAAACTGCGCAGCTCCGGATTCGGAACATACTGGCGCTCCAGCGCCGAAAAATTGTACGCGCCAGTCGTCCCGTCCGTGTACGCAATGTCCAAGACGCCCTTCACGCCGCCCGGCAGAACGCCGCAGCCGGTCATCGCGCCGAAGCTCACCGCCCCCGTTCCGGGCGGACACGACAGGGAACAGCCGATGAACGACAGGTTGTTCAGGTCGCTCTTGACTCCGCCGTTGTTGATCACGATCGGCGTGCGGCCCTTGGTCATCCCCGCCGCGTCGAAACGGCACCTCTCGAACTTGACGACGAGAGCGTCGGACTCGAGGTTGGCAACCTGAACGGGGCCTGCGCCGTTGCCCCACACCTCGCAGTCCTCGAACGAAACGCGCCCGCGCACCGGATCGCCGACGCCGTTGGAGAAGATGGTCCAGATTCCGCGCTGCACGTTGTCGTAGAACTTGCACCTGCGGTACGTGACGTCCATCTCCCCGCAGCCCCGCGTGAGATGCGAGACGTTGATCGCGAGGCCGGAGCAGTTGTTGCTGCAGAAATGGCAGTCTTCCACCTCGACCTTGCCCACGGAAAACGTCGTGCGGGCGGGCTCGATGTCCATTCCGCATTCCGGCAAGGCACCCTTCGTCTCGGAAAAGACGCAGTTCCTGATCTTTATGTCGCCGCCGTCGATAAGGCTCGTCCCCTGGCGCACATGCCCCCTGCACACAAGTCCGTCCAGCACGACATGATGCGCATGCAGGAGATACACGCCGTCACCCCCGGACTCCTCGAGCGACAGGTTCCGGACCTCGACATTGTCGACCCCGCGCAGCGAAACGAGGTGCCTGTGCTCGCTGTGCCGGTAGCGGCTTGCGTCCAGGTAGTCGCTGCGGTTCATGACGAGCCTTGCGCGGCCCTCGCCGCGGATGACGACGTTGCTTGCGTTGTGTACGCTGAAGAGGCAGTCCGACTTGCCGGTCATCGCCCCCGGCTTCGCCCGCACGACCACGCCGTCGGCAAACACCAGCTCTATGTCGGACGGCACGCGGATGGTCTCCACCAGCCATTCGGAAGCCTGTTTGTCGACGACCACCCTCGATGCGCCGGAGTCGATCGCCGCCTGCAGGCATTTCGTCGCGTCCGCGGGGTCCCAGCCAAACGACGACGCGACCGCCACGCTGCTGTCCGGCGGGCAACACAGCATGCGGCAGCCAAGCGCCGTGCAGACAAGGCCCGCGGCAATGGCCTGAAATGCATGCACCCCCCTAGTTGTCCTGGTCTTCATTGTTGACTCTCCTCCTTCATTGGTGATTCTCCCTATGTAATGTACATTTACTGCCGACGCCCGGAACCGCCGCGCGGCGCCAGTTCCCTTCGCGCGCACTCGGCGATCCATTCCCTCCCCTTCGTGGAGACCGACCCATGGTCGACGCCGGAAAAGACCTTGCTCTCGTGCACGACGCCCGCAGCCTTCAGCGCCCGCTCCAGCCTGTCCATCTGCCCAAGCGGAATCAACCCGTCCGTCCTGACGAGCGTCATAATCTTGCCGTAGGCCATGAACGTCGGAACCGACTTCGCCGTTACAAGGCCGACTGGGCTCCACTTCGCGACCACCGCCCGGACCTCCGCGTCCGGCGCATCGTCGGCCAGCCCCGAAAGCCTCTTTATGAGCATGCGGATCGGCCTGCGGGGGTCTCCCGCCACAAGCCCGTCCGTCGGCGCAATCTCGGAGTCGTCCATGGCCGAGAAGTCCGTGGGACCGGCAATGTCGATCATCCGCTCAATGCGCATTTCGTGCCTGAGCCCGAGTCCGAGCGGCCCGGGGTTGTCCTGGTCGTAGGCATAGAGAAGCGCCAGATGCGCCCCCGCCGACTCGCCGGACATCACGAAGCGGCGCGCCCTGACGCCCACCTCCGGAAGCAGCGCCTTGAGCCGCGACACCGCCTTGTCTATGTCGCGGAGCATCTCCGAAAACGTCGCCTCGTCGCGCCGTCCCTCGGAGACGTTCATGGTGTTGTCGACCTGGAGGATGTAGTTCGGGGAGCACAGCACCACGCCGCTGTCCATGAATGCGCGGAAAAGCATACCCGGTATCGCCCCCTTGTCGAAGCAGTGCGACCACGTTCCGCCGTGGACGTACATGACCACCACGGCGTCGGCGGCGTCGACGCCGTCCGGCACATACAGATCCAGCCGCTGGCCGGAGCAGTGGCGGCATATCCTGACCGGCATGTTTGCCGCATACCAGCCGCCGATCCTCCCCTTAAACCCC
>Ga0310786_10005450_pt1 | contig 17256 bp, 35 predicted proteins | sample AusTroGonzalo_MG_FD_203881 | JGI IMG/M metagenome (GOLD analysis project Ga0310786, IMG submission 203881) | Bovine rumen microbial communities from tropical cattle in Woodstock, Queensland, Australia - Gonzalo_03 (v2) (version 2) | ecosystem: Host-associated > Mammals > Digestive system >... | reverse complement strand
CCTTACATCGTGGAGAGAAGACATACGATGTAATGTTTTAAAAGTTCACGAATTACAACACGCTTTAAGACTATGTGGACTTGATGAATTAGCAGACAATTTCAAATTGGAGGAATAGGTATGAAAAGACTTATAGACTATTTTCTTTTGATAAAAACGCTACGTAAGAAAATGGTAGCAATCAAAGAAACAATGGATTTAGCAGAAGTGACAGACGTATATGCTGAATACGTTTGCAAAATGAACAATAGGTCAAAGTGGTATATGGGGAAATTGACGGACTTCTATGTTGAAATCGGTCAGTCTTTTATGAATGGATATATCAAGGCACTTCACGACAATGGTTTAGAGTTCAAAAATGGACTTGTTAAGAAAAGAGACATTACTCACGATATGCCTCTTGGAGCACTTGATTATTATCGTAAAGACGCAATCAATGAAACAAAAGACATGGCTATTAATACACTTCAACAAGTATTAGAAAAATACGAAACATCAAAAACTAACATAGCAACTATTGTTAGTGATTTTAGAAAAGCAATGGAGGAATAGTTATGGACGAGTATTTTTGTATGGAATGCAAGTTTTTCGGTTATGATGCACTTGGCTATGCCATGTGCTACGAGGACGATAAAAACCCTTGTATGGTTAGCCCATATCAAGTGCATACAGAGACGGAATGTTTTAGAATGAAAGGAGAATAGTAGTATATGGCAAGGAGTTTCTTTCATCTTGAACAAGATGACAAACAATACATACGAGACAATATAGACAAAGTCTCACAAAGGGAAATGGCAAAGTGGATTGGATGCCACTATAGTACCATTCGGTATTTCATCAAGAAAGAAAAAATTCCCACAAAGAGACAGAACAGATGGACGCCTGAGAAGTCGGACGAGATTATTACCCTTCGTCGGCTCGGACATACAAGCCAAGAAATCGCAGACATAATGCAAGTTTCCCAAGGTGCTATCAGAGGGCAGCTTAATATACTGAGAAAAGAGGGCTACGACGTCCCATATCTGAAGGAGTGGCTCAGAATAAGAATAGAGAATAAAAAACAAAACAAAATATGAACTTCGACATCACTTTAGCAGTATCAATAGGTATGATAATAGGTATCTGCGCTGTAGTTTTCGGTTTCCTCGTCGGGTATCATCATGGATACCATAACGCTCTGAGGGATACACAATCAACAAATTAACGGCAATATGGACGTAAATAACGTAACTCTCGTAGGTAAGGTGGGCGAGCGCATAAAGCACGACAAGACCGTCCACGGACAAGAATACTTGTGGTTTCCCCTCGAAGTGGAAAACAGAAAGGCTGCTACAGGTTCTACCTACAACTATCATGCGAGTATCAATGTCATGGTGTTTTCTCAACCTCTCATAAGGTACTTAGAGAAAGTAAAGATGAAGACAGGCAATACCATCGTCGTGCTCGGCTTCATCTCTTCTTACAAGCAAGAAAAGAATGGAAGAATTTTCTATATGAACGGAATAAACGCTGACGACGTTATCGTAAAGAAAACTCGTTCGGATGAAGAGATAATCAACAGTAGTAAAAAGTTTGAAAATGAGCAGAAAAGTTAGTTTGGAAGATTTTATCCAAAGAGCACGTAAAGTTCATGGTGATAAGTATGACTATTCAAATGTCATCTACACAAAGCAAAAAGACAAAGTGCCAATAAAGTGTAAGACATGCGGAAATACTTTTCTTCAATCCCTCAGTTCTCATTTGCAGGGATGCGGATGCGGGCATTGCGCAAGAAACAAACAGCCTCAATATGGGAAAAGAAAATTAGTATGTGGTATCGGAATTTTTGATGCGCCGTATTCAAAGACAAAAGATAAACAAACAAGAAAAGCGTATCGAGACTGGAATAATATGCTTCAGCGTTGTTATGGTCGGTCTAATTTTCCAAGTAAGCAAGCATACACAAAATGTCATGTGTGCAAAGAGTGGCACTCTTTCTTGGCATTCAGAAAGTGGTTTGATAAAAACTATATTGAAAATTGCTTTTTAGATAAAGATATTTTAGTCAAAGGAAACAAAATATACAGCCCGAAAACTTGCTGTTATATTCCTCCTTTCATAAACACATTACTACTTAATTGCCGCTCGGCAAGAGGAGAAAAAGTTATTGGTACATACAAGAATGGAAAGTGCTACGATGCGAGGATTTATGAATATGGCAAACGCAAATACATAGGGCACTACAAGAGTGAACAAGAGGCTTTCGACGCTTACAAAAAAGAAAGAGAAAGATACATAAAGGAGGTTGCAAGAAACTATTTCGATAAAGGTCTTATCACTGAGAAAGTTTTCAACTCTCTAAATAATTACACAATAGAAATAACAGATTAATATGGAAGATTTGCAGTACAAGCAAGAAATTATCGCCACAAGGACAGGACACCTTGGTTCAAGCGATGCAAGACTTATACAACAGTGCGCCGAGTCTGGTAGCATACCTAAATCTGCGCTCAAAAGATTGGCTGTAGTAAAAGGACTGATAGACAACCCTAATTTTACTAATAGAGCTATGCAGTTCGGAGATTTTGCAGAGAATCAGATATTCACCAACCTAAAAGCGAACGATGGTAGGTGGGAATCCAACCCTTGCTTCGTTAGTAAGAAATATTCTCGCAAGAATGTCAAGTGTCTCACTCATGTAGATGCCGTACTACAGGATGATGAGAAAAAAGTTCTTACTCTTGTTGAGATGAAAGCAACCAAATTTTCATTCAAGCAAGCAAAACATGAATATGCAATGCAACTCGCGCATCATTGGGTTCTTGGTAACGAACGCGCCAAAGAATTGGGTGAATACAAAGTTGTTCTTATGCTTGCAGTATATTCTACCGAGGGTCTTGAACTTGACGAACCTTTCGAGTTCGACCCCTCTCGCCTCACCGTCAAGGCTCTCAAAGGCATGGAGAAAGAATCAAGAACCTACAATCTCTCCAAGGGTATGGATATGATTAACGAGTTCTTGGAAACCTTCAACGAGTACTACGAGGATGATGAAGTTCCTTATGAATATCTCCCTGCCAACGTAAAGACTCAGTTCGACCAGATTGCAGTTGCTCTCGCGGAAATCAAGGAACGCGAGGATAAGGTGGCTCAATTCAAGGAAAAGCTCTACGAGTTCTTGGTACAGAAGAATGTCAAGGGAATCCGTTCCGATGTCTGGTCTATCACACGAGTTGATGCTACCGAGACTTCTTCTTTTGATGCCAAGAAATTCTTGGAAGAGTACACAAAAGAGCATCCTACACTCGCTTCTCGCCTCAAGAAGAAATACAACAAGGTCGTAAAAAGAAAAGGATACGTTACAATCAAACTCAAGTAACTGTGAACGAACAACTGCAAACTTAGATGTAGATAAATTTTAACAAAAAAAACAAAATTATGACAGAGATGTATTTTTTTAATGTAATAGGTTCGTTGTCGAATCTTTTCGCCGCAACATGGATAGCAGCCTTGTGTGTGATAGGTTTTTCACTTATATTTGCTCCTCTGATATATGATGCGGTCGTAGAAAACGATTGTGTCAGCGAATATAAGAAGGTGTGCAAGACTATAATCGCAGTGTTGGTTATCGGTGCTATTGGTGACGTCGTGACACCTTCAACGAAGGAAATGTACGCAATCTATGGTGTCGGCAATATTATTGACTATATAGAATCTAACGACAAGGCAAAACAACTGCCCGACAAGTGTATTGACGCACTCACGAGATTGGCAGATTCGATTGAGCAGGAGAATAAAGATAATAACAATTAATTTTCAAAGATTATGGCTACAGAAACAAAAACAGACAAGGGAGGCGAGGCAAAGAGCTACAGCCTCAGAACTTTCAACCGAACAATTACAAGTCCCGATACTCAGAAGTATCTGAACGACCTCTTGCACGAGAGGAAGGGGCAGTTCGTAAACAACTTGACAGCTCTTGTTGCCAACAATGTCAATTTGCAAGAGTGTGAGCCTTATACGCTCATGTTCGCCGCACTCAAGGCTACGGCTCTTGAACTTCCAATCGAGCCGTCGCTCGGTATGGCGCACGTGATTCCTTACAAGAACAAGAAGCGTGGCATAACAGAAGCACAATTCCAGATTGGATACAAGGGATTTCAGCAACTTGCGCTACGCACAGGGCAGTATAAGCATATCAACACAACCGACGTCCGCGAAGGCGAGCTTGTTAAGCGTAATCGTCTTACAGGACAAATGGAGTGGAATTGGATAGAAGACGACGAGGTTCGTCTGAAAACTCCTGTCATCGGATATGTCAACTACTTCTGCCTGCTCAACGGCTTCGAGAGCACGTTCTATATGAGTAAGGAGGAAATGAATGCGCACGCGCTGCGGTATTCACAAACATACAAATCCAACGTTGCTTACATCAAGGAACAAAGCAAGTGGACGACAGATTTTGACGCTATGGCGTTAAAGACTGTAATCAAGCTCAATCTTAGCAAGAATGGTGTTCTGTCAACGGAATTGCAAGAGGCTATTCGTGCAGACCAAAGTGTTATGCACGAAGAGAACAAGTATGAGTACACAGACAACGACGCACAGGCGATTGTTGACGCACAGAAAGCCGCAGACGTAGCGAAAAAGTTCGAGAATTTTGCGGACGCAGAAGAAGTAAAAGACAACAAGTAACAACTAACTATGGTGGTGCGGGGTTATCCCTGCCCGCCTAAAACAATACAATATGAGTACAGGAGAAATACAACTGCATAACCACAGCGGTCTCGAAAAGGAAATCCGCTTTCCTAAGCGATTTGTCCTTGTGGACACATCATTCCGTGACCGCTTCAATCCTAATCGTATAGAGAATTTCAGTACGACAATAAACGGAAAGAAACTGAATTTTATCAAAGTGCCAACACTTGATTTCATCAAGAAAGGCGGAGTCTTCAGAAACCTAACCTATTAACTATGAATATGAAGGATATTATCACGAAATGGCGCAAGCACCTCGCGGAAAAGAGGGCAGAACACAGAATCAGAGAGGCAGAGGACAGATACCAACTGCAAGAGTATAACAGCCAACTGTGGCTGACTTATTGCGGTGCTCTCGTATGCCCCACCACAATGTTGAAGGACGACGCTATTGCCGCCGTAAACGTTATGCGAGTTATGTACATCGAAAGAAAGAAGAAAGATGAAGGAGAAGATTGAACTTGTCGGCAGCGTTGAGGTTGCAAAAGACGTAGAGAAAAGAGTTGAGACCGTGGGAGTTCGCGGTCTTAACCTCGAACAAGCAAGAGAACTCGGAGTCTTTCAGCGCATAGGTCATCTGCTTTCCCTCATTCACGCAGGAATACTTGCATCGTATAGCGTATATGGACACGTGGACTACTTAGTGGATGAGCTTCACGCGAAAAAGAATGAGATTGCCAGAGAGATGAATATGTTCGACAAGTCTTTCGAGCGTTTTATCCGATTCTGGACTTCTTACTACAAGAACGACAGCAGGGATGCGGAGGTTATGCAGGAGACCGAGAACCTGTATCATCGGATGATGGAGTGGGCGGAACTCCCAGAAGAGTGGCAGTTGGGAGGAGAACAGAGAACACAAATCCCAGTCTCAGAAAATGCTATCAAGGTCAAACTCGGAGATGACGATGACGTGTGCGTATTCCGACAGGCTGTTCTCAATCCAGAGACTCTCAGTTCCGATGAGAAATGGGGGGTGCTCAAGTATGAACCGAAAGTAGGCAAGCAGAAGTGTGAGCACTCGGATATGGATAAGGCAAGCGCACTAATGACAGCCAAACGTCTGAGTGCTGATGACACTAATAGCATCTACACGGCAGCGATGATACGCGAGGTAACGGAGAAGAGGACGGAGGTTGTACCTTTCAAGGCTTTCCGCAATAACGAGACGGTGGGCAAACTAATCAGAACAGAAAAAAGAAATGGGTAGCATAGGAAACGAAATGCGGTTTGCGACGGAACGTGCGCATATCGACGAGTCTGCAAAGAGAGCACTACGCAGAGCAAAAGAAGAAGAGCGTAAGGCTTTCGCTAAGGGATACAGAAATGTAAGGATAGACGCAAGGACGGAGATACTTGTCCCTTGTGACGAAAACGGAAATCCTACTCCTGTCGGACAAAGAAAAATAGAGGCTATGCGAGAATATCTTAGCCTTTAACATATTTTTTAGTTGAAAGTTTGCATATTCCAAATAACTTTTGTATCTTTGCAGCAGATATATAGAACTTTTTACTTTTACACACTATGATTAGATTTAAGAAAGATGTCTGCGACCATCTAAGGTTGCCTGACATACCAAAGAAAAAGTGGGACGGCAGTTCTTCTTTTGAGTATGGTGTCGGTATCGCCAATACAAAGAACGACGAGCAGGTCTATGTAGTAGTCTCATTCGATACCGAGAAAGACAAAGAGCCTCGTATCAAGAAGACCTTCGGTTATGACATTATCAGTTCAATAGCGGAGATATTCGTAGTTCCTGCCTATATGGATGACAGCAACATCGAGAATATGGACTTGGACGAAGCCTCAAAGAAAAGAGCAATGGAAATCGCCAAGGAAGCGAAAGAGATTGAAAACGAGGGTGTTGCAGACAATGTAGAAATGCCTGAGAATGAATATTTCTTTGACCACATCCATGATGATAACGAAGCACATGCGTTCATCGAGTCTTACAACAGAAAGAACAAGATAAAAGGTTCTATTCCACGTAAGCACGAAGCTCTCGTTATGCGTCTTGGTGTTATTTGGGCAGAAACAAATAAATAAGACGATATGGTAACTATATTAAATATTATCGGGTGTGCATTTGCAATTCTCGCCCTTATGGGGATTTGTCATATTATATATGAAATTATAAAAGCCCCTATTATAGACGACGATTTTAACACAGAAGAAAAGGACAATGGAGAAAAAGAAACCGACAAAAGCACAGATTGAGCGTCGCATCGAGAATGCGGTGCTCTTCGTTCCAAAGACAAAGGATACTCAGAGCATATTCTTTAGCGACAAGGGTGTCCGCCTCACCGTCACTCTTGACAAGGCAATTATCGCCACTGGTTATCATCAGCACGTGTTTGATGCCTACAATATGAGCGGACTCTCCCGACCATACCTCTACACTAAGCGCATAGTAGAGCTTGCATTGGAGAATAACTGCGAGGTCAAGGATGAGAAAGGAATTTCTACAGGATACTCTTACTCTGCCCTTCTTGAGACTCTCAGCGCAAAGGAGGATAAGACCGAGTATAACATTGCCTACTATGTGGGTTGGTGGTGGCTTAACATCTTTACTCCTCTCTACAATATCGGAGAGTCGGAAGTCGAGACATTCCTCACCTACTTCGAGTACATCTGCAACATTGCCAAGAACTCAATCCTCCTCTCGGAGAAGACAGAGGATATGACAAACAAGCAGTTTGTGGAGAAGTTTATCGAGAACATGAAGGAGTTTACTTCCGATATGACCGAGAATGTTATCTTCCCGAAGAAGAGCGACGAGGAGGTTATGCAGGAGAATATCGAGGCTATACAGGAACAGGAATTGAATCAGAACGAAGAGAATGGAAATCAAGGTTAAACTGAACGGAGGAATCCTACCCCTAAAAGCAACGATAGATGATGCTGCGTATGATGTGTATGCTCCAGATGATATTGAACTCAAGTACGGAAGACAAGTCGTAGACCTCAAGTTCTCGATTGAACTGCCACACGGACACGCAGCCATTATTCAGCCTCGCAGTGGTTTCTCATGCAAGGGTATGCAAGTGCAGGCAATGATACGCAAGTGGTGGTTTATGCTCTTCGGAATATTCAGCAAAGAGAAAAGGGTTGATGCGGATGTCCTTATCGGGCTTGTCGACGAGAAATACCGCAATAATGTAGGTGCAATCATCAAGTCTAATTTCCGACCGATATTCCGCAAAGCTATCATTACTCGTGGTACGCGAATTGCTCAGATGCGAATCGTCGCAGTGCCAGAGACGGAGCTGAGTGAGGCTGAAGAGTTGGATATGACTGCTAATCGCGGAGGAGGTTTCGGACATACAGGAACAAAGTAATATGGATAATAGCAATACAGAATGGTACAGCGCGAGTGAACTCGCATCAATGCTGAACGTCAGCACTCAGACCATCTACAACAGAATCAAGCAAGGTAAATATGAGGCGAAGCCCTTTAAGCGAGGAGTTTATAAGGGCTTCCTCATTAAATACGATGTCAGCAATGGGAAAACAGACAGGAAATAAGAACTACCTCCGCAAGTTATGGGGGAATGTATGTAATGCGTATCTCTCGGAACTTGAGAGGATGTGGGACTGGAATATTGGGTCTGGTGACTATTGGGTCGCAGATGAGAAAGGCGGAGTGTTTATATACAACGAGTCTGTGTTTATCAATTTCGATGATATGCGCTACTGCGTTGACCACGATGTCACCGAGAAAGAATATCAGGAGTTCTTTGACTATGGTTGCAAGGCTTCGCAACTCGGCTTAGACCGCATCAATATATCTTCTTGGTTCAAAGGATGCCCGAAGGTAAGAGAGGAGTCTATCGACCGACTTGTCAAAATGAAAGAGGAACTCTACAAGGAAATCGAGAAAGTAAGGAACACGCAACCAAGCGCAAGTTCATTCTAACACTAAAACAATACGACTATGGTAGGTAAGACCGCAGAATACTACAGAACCCATCCGAAAGCGAGGGCGAAGAAGAATGAGTATCAAGCCGAGTTCAACAAGAAGCCCGAGCAGGTGAAAAAGCGCGTGGAGAATATAACCCACAATAGGGAACACGACAAGAAATACGGCAAGGAGTCACGCGCAGGAAAGGATGCGTCTCACACAAAGAACGGCATCGTCTATAAGCCCTCCTCCGTAAACAGAGGAAGCAAGACCGATATGGCGGGCGACAGAAGAGCAAGAGGCTCAAAGAGAAAATAATGTTTCACGAAAAAATAAAAGAACTATGAAAATGACTTTTTCTGCGGCTGAGGTTCTCCCGAAGCTCCGCAGGGTTGCGTCTGTAGTAAGTCCAAAAAACAGCATACAGATACTGAGCGACATCTGTATAATCGCAAAAAACAACAGTCTTCTATTAACGGCAAGCGACGGCAATATATGGCTGACGGAACGTGCTACGCTCGCGAGTGTTGATAGTGATATGAAGTTTTGCGTTCTCTCAAGTGATTTCCTTAACGTGATGAACAGCCTCGGCAATGTGAATGTCACACTGGAACTCGACGAGGAGAAGAGAAAGATGACATGCACGTATGGAAAAGGAAAGTTCTCCATGCCTTATGAGTCGGCAGAGGAATATCCTCACCCCCACATACAAACAGAAGATGCGGCTGAGGTGATAGTTTCAAGCACCGAACTGAGCAACGGAATCAGGTTGTGTAAGATTGCAACTGCTAACGACATACTGCATCCGCAACTCGGCGGTGTGAACTTTGATTTCTCCGAAGGAAACATGGTGTGTACCGCCACCGATATGTTTATGCTGACGCGATACGTCGGTAAAGGCGTTGCGACGATGAACCGAGATAACGTAAGCTTTATATTACCTCAGAAAGTTATGACGGTCGCAAACGCGGTAATGCAAGACGAGGAAGTAAAGGTGCTTATAACGGACTCAAAACTCGTCATCAAAAGTAAGGACTACGCACTTACGGCATCTCTGCTTGAGGGTGTGTACCCGAATTGCGACAAGTTCACATCTCTGACGTCCCATTTTGTCGGCACGATAAACAAGGACGACTTGATACGAGGCTTGAACCGAATTATGACTATGGGCGACGCAAAAAATACGCTCGTAAAGATGAATGTCTCACAAGGAGAGATTAACATAAGCACGGAGGATTTCGAGTACAGCAAGTCAGCAACCGAGACATTGGAATGCGACTTGGAAGCCACAGAGTTTACTATCTGCTTCAAAGGGACACTTCTCGTCGAGTTGCTGAAGTGTATCGACGACGAAACTGTGACTTTCGGGCTGACTTCTCCAAGACATCCTATCATCATATCAGGCACTAACAATATCAAAAAAGAGAATTATTTCTCTTTGCTCATGCCTGTTGCACTGTAAAAATCTGTTAATCTATGTTCTACAACGAGTACGTCAACGGACATATACAAAGGGAAAGTGGAGGTCGGTACGTCGGGCAGGTTAGTGTCGACGGAATCGACCTCTCGCCTATCGAGGCTACATTCTTCGAGGCTGAGGGAAAGAAATACCTATGGCTCAAGCGTCAAATGATTAAGGAGTATGATTGGGACAGCTCTACCTTCAGAATGAGACAGGCAAAACCGCATTGGGAGGCTTACCTCGAAAAGCAAATGGACAACAGTACGGTGGCATACAAAGGTGTTTTCTCTTTTCTGCGTTTCCGATACGAGATAACAGCAGTATGGGACACGAACTATGGTCTCGACAAGAACAGAATGAACTTGTATGTAGACAGACTTCCAATGAACGAGCAGACGATACTCACATCCATAAACGAAAGAAAATTAAACGACAATGATTAAAAGCGATAATGAGATAAAATCCGATTGGGATGCGCTCGAAGAAGAGAGCCTGAAGGATATATGCGAAAGAGTCAAGTCTTACGAGCGTAACATTCAAGACTATCTCGCTGACGTAGTTGCCGCCCTCTGCGACCTCGATTTGAGCGACATGATGACAAAGGACGACCGCGTGCATTGCAATCACGCACGTTGGCTTTTCTGGTACGCCTATCGACACATGACTAATGACACGTTCGAGCATCTGTCACAGATTACCGACCGCTACGGACGCAAGTTCGCGCATCAGAGCATCAATTCCGCGGTAAACAAGATGTCCGTCCTCATAGCCGACAATACGATATGGACTAAGAGATGGGTGGTTATCCGTCGCATAATAAAGGCGAGAGACCAGTCCATTGAGATTGACTTCGGACAGGTAAAACAAGTCCCTACGGACAAGGTTACTATCTCGATACCGCAAGACTTGAAATCAAAGATAGAAATAAACTATATTTAGTAAAATATGATATACGAATCTACTATTACCTACACTGACGGAGACGGAAAGAGTAAGAGGGAATCCTACGTGCTCAATGCTATGTCTACGTTCACCGAGGTTGAGGCAAAGCTCAGCGAAGAGTTCGGTACGTACTACCGTGAGTTTGATGTAACTGCAATCAAGCGAAGTAAGATAGCCGAGATTGCGAACACAAGAACCTTTGACGACGAGGAGTTGTGGATTGCGGAACTTATGTACACATTCCATGATGATGAAACTGATACGGAGAAGCCTATCAAGTATAAAATACTCTTCTACTCCAAGAGTTTTGACAGCGCAAAGGCTTTCATTAGTGAATACTCTCAGCAGGGATACGACATGAGCCTTGTAAGTTTGAAACTGACGGCTTTCAAGGACGTTATATAACTATGGGAATTTTCAGACGAAAAGGTAGTTCAAGCACCAAGTACGGCGCAAACAAGATTGTGTATCAAGGCGAGGTCTATGATAGCAAGTACGAATTGCAGCGGTACTTGTATCTGAGGGACTTGGAGAAAAAAGGTGTCATCTCTAATTTAAGGAGACAGACGCCGTTTCTCCTCATCCCAAGGACAACGAGATTAGTACCGAAGCAGTTAAAGACAAAGGTCAAGTACGTTGAACGAGTAGTAGAATTACAATCTCTGTATCACAACGATTTCACATATATAGAGAATGGTATATACGTCAGCGAAGAGTTCAAATCCGTAATGACATCAAAACTCGCAGACTATATCCTTCGCAGAAAACTCATGGTACACAAGATTGATGACCACAATCGCAAAGGACGTTCTCAATGGATATTCCGCGAGGTGGTCTACTACAACAAGAACAAGACTATTATAACAGACAAGTAATATGATAGAATTTGCAGAAGCTTTACAGACAATGAAGACGAGAGGATTGGGCATTAACGAGAAAGAGTTTTTCTTTGCGTTAATGGTTACTCTCGAAGAAACTCCTCAAAGTGCTTACTCCCTTGTTTACGAGCCTGACGAGTACATAAAGAGTATTGGAGGAGAGCACGAGGAAGCGTACCTCGCGTCAAAAGAGCAAAAGGCAGCCGAGCTTATGCAGAAGCAGAACGTCTCTCAACTCAAGGAATTATTGGACGAGTCTTTCTTGGAGCACGTACAAACCAACGCTCTTGCCTTGAAGGACGTTCGTTTCACAGGTAAGGAAGCCGTACAGATTCTCAGCAATCTGCTGAAGACAAGGACTGACGACCTTGAATCAAGCTCTGTCAAGGATGTTGTCTCTTTGCTGAAAGCTCTGTCAGACCAAGGAGCACTTGATACGGGTGACGGAGGCTTCAGTAGGCATTTCATTCAGATAAATCCGCCTTTCGTAGCGTTATGCACAAACTGCAATAAAGAGTTCGACGCATACAGAGGCGTCGGAGCTGTATGCCCTCACTGCCATCAGCAGTATCGTTGGAGTGCGGAGGAGGATAGGTTCTACCCAGAAATATGTAAACTATGATAGAGATTGTACCGATAGACATATATATCAACACCGTCATAATAGCTTCGGGTATAGATGTTCGAGAGTTTGACATATTCTATTACGACAATGTCTTGCGAATGACAAATGAGGAGTATGAACGGATAAGGGCTGACATTCTCAATACTAACAGTTGCGCAGGATGCACTACGCAATTAGAGAACGGAAGCGTTTTTGTGTTTATCAGGAAAGGAAAAGAAAAAACAGACCTCGTAGTTGCGCACGAATTGTATCACGCTACGAACGATGTTCTGATGAGGGCAGGAGTCAACCACGATGTTGACGATGAGCCATACGCATATCTGCTTGCTTGGTTGACGAATGAATATTATAATAGACTTGACAAGTACGAAACAGAGAATAAAACATGACACGAAACGATACACTGCAATCCTTATGCAGAGGCTATCTCGCCAAACTGCGTAATACGGCGGGCGAACTTGGTTTGCTTCCGTGGCTAAACAAGACTATTGAAGACTCCGAGGCTCAGAAGTGCGAGGCTACGGAAGAGCAGGTAGAAATGCTTGCAAGAATGTGCGACGACGAGAGAGTGTCGCGCAGTGACGTGCCGAAACTGCTTGGAAAATCCTACAGAAAGAGCTTCGAGGACGGCGATTTCGAGAATATCAAGACCTTGAAACACGTCGGGATATACAGCAAAGTCAAGACTCTCCTATTTAAGTCGGAAAAGTCTTGATGTCTCACAAGTGTTATTCGTTAGCATATTTCTACCACCAAACAATATGTGCCGTATTTTGGCTGTTTTAAGCCTGATACGGCACTTTTCTTTGTTTTCCTTACAACCATACCACATAGGGCATAAAATACGCTTATTCGTCCTTGTTTGCCTTTTCCAACATTTCGTTTAGATTGTCTATACTTGGTAAGTTTGGTGTAGATGATGGAAAACCAAAACCACTACCAAGCATATAGCTAAGAAGAGTAAGCCCCATCATGTCAGAAAGACCATTCATTTGAAATTTTGCTCCCCAAAGCAAATTGCATAACGTACTTAAATGCCCCTCGGTAGCCATTTTGTCATTCTGATATTTTTTCTTGTCAAATTCATCAAGCTTGTAGAACTCTTCTGAATAACAGAACTTTGTTTTCTCGACAAGGCTATCAAGTGTCACCTTGTACTCTTCCAAAAGTTTTTCTCTTTCCATAATATTTTACATTTTACATTTTTCTTAATAACATGGTTCGGCGATTTCTTCCACAATCCTTTGAAAAAGGAAACCTTGCAGATATGCCCTATCTTCTGTTTCGCAACCTACTTTATAGTATCGAGAAATCGCATCCACTACATGAGCGCATTCATGGCTAACCGTATTCCAGAATTGTCCGTTTGATGTAGATTTGCCGATAAACACGGCTGACATTTTCAAATCGTCGTTGCTTATCGTCATTCCACTATTAAATGTGGATAGAATGTTGAGCGATTTGTTGATAACCAACTTTGACATGCCAAAACTTTTGCAAATCGCCTCTATATCGCCAAAATCCGAGCTGTCAAAAGCGAAGCAGAAGATTATGCCCCATGATTCTTCGGGAATTTCAATATATACTTTTTTCATAGGCTACACTTTTACTAAAAGAAACGTTCCCAATAGATAGGCACATCCATAACTTCCATCTTTGCCTTGAAACACGCAAGTACCGCAGTTGGCTCACAATCAGGGTCACAAATGGTTTCTTCGATAAACAAAGCCCTATGTTTATCGTCTTCTAATGATTGGGCATAATCAGCAAACGTCATGTGTAACAAGTAGTATCCATCATAATATGATTCGTTCGGTACTTTTAACTTGTTTGCTTGCAGAAAATCATCGTATTCCTCCAATGTTTTCTTTTTTACAGGCTCTAACATTCCTGTAGTGGCATTTTCCTTCCTCATGTTGGAAATAGCCCAATCTGCCAGTTTCTTATTGAAGTGGCAATGATATTTACTATTGTAAATCTCTTCTTCCTCGCTCTTATATACGTAACAACCCATAGTTTGTTTCCTTTCCGTTTTTTGTTGGGGTAAGGACGCAAGCATCCTTACCCCATAGTTTATTTTACATGTATCTGCCACCACTGTCACGCTGTCTGCGATACATTTCCTCCTGCTCGTCTTCCATGTCCTCACGGGAGTCTCTGTAACCCATACGATAGTAGTGTTCACGCATTGATGCGCTCGAACCTCCATAGTTGCGATAGTTGCCGCTACGATAGTTCCTTCGCATTTCTTTCCTTAGACCGCTCATCTCATCCTCGCGGTCTGTGTTGAAAATCAAATATCCCATATCGTTCTTCTTTATTTGTTGGACTTTCAAGACTTTTACGAAGTTGAGCCACCACCATTTAATTGCCTAAGAATGTTAAGCATTTCGGTGTTTTGCGCTTTCAGTTCCGCAAGTTGCTGTTCCTGTGTCGCTTGTTTTTCTTTCAATGCCTGTATCACTCGCGCATTCTGCTTGTTTTCGGCATATTGCGGATTGAGAACTTCAAGCATCTTTTCCGTTTCTGATATTACAGATTTGTGAAAAGGGACTTGCTCTATTGCTTTCTTTGATGTTTGCAGCATTGCATCAACAGCTTGCAACATTGCTTCCCTGCTACCGCTAAACGTATCATTACCTTTTTGTGCAATTTCCACGTTCATAGGCAAGTTCGGAAAAGTCTCGTCTTTGCCACTTATCGTAGCTACAATATCTACCACCTGTTGCATCTGCAAGCCGACACCGATGTTCGGCGTTTGGGTTGGATACTGCGCACGAGGTTGTGATTTTGACTTGACTACACCCACCTCAAGAACAGGTTTGTCGCTTTTTCTTAAAACATAGAATGGCATTCCATTCGTTAAGCCTTGAAAATCCATAATTTTTACTAAATTACTTTGTTAATTAATTACTTTTTAGTACCTTTGCATCGAGGATAGTTCAGACTTGCAAACTGAATGACAAGAGGTTCGCTAACGCCTCTTCCTCTTTATTCAATCGTTAGCACTATTTTAAACTTAAAAGTTAGCAACAATGACAAACGAAGAATTTATTGAGTCTATTAGACTCGAAGGAGAAGAGTGGAGAGACGTAGTTGGTTTTGAAGGATTCTACATGGTGTCGTCTTATGGTAGGATTTTGTCTTTGGAAAGGTGTGTTAGGTTTCATACTTACACAAAGATGATAGACCCATGCTTGAAGCAACAACATAGATGGAAAAACGGATATTTTTCTGTTACACTAAAGAAAAACAGAGAGAAAAAATGTTTATCCGTTCATCGGTTGGTTGCTGTAACATTTGTATCAAACCCGAACAATTATCCTTGCATAGACCATATAAACGACGACCAGACAGACAATCGTGCATGTAACTTGCAATGGTGTACTCATAAGTTTAATAACTCTAAAGAACATCATCGCCTTGCAGAATCGTTCTCGCAAAGAGGTAAGATTCTTACTTCTATACGGAAACCGATAGTCCAGTTGAGTACAAATGGAGACCTTATCAAAATCTTTCCATCCATGACAGATGCAGACCTTGAAGGTTTTCAACACTCAGCAATCCATAGAGTTATCCATAATAAGCTAAAAACTCATAAAGGATTCAAGTGGATGTATCTATCGGACTACGAGAACTCTTGTCATCAGTAAGCCAAAGAACGCTCGCCCGACGCTTGGGCGCATTACACTGTCGTCCGAGACATTAACATCAACGAGCCGTTGAATCTGTCATTCCACACCAAAATTGCACTTACGTTTAGCAATTCTTCAGTAGTGACGTTTTCTCCGTTAGGGAGTGTCAGCTGACGTGTAGTGCCGTTTAGTGTTAAAGTGACAGGTAGTGCATCTGTGGCATCAGCAGTTATCACATCCGAAATACGGAGAGTGAAATAGCCAAGAGGCTGAATCCTGCGAAAACCCATTGCGATGTCGATAGTCTCAGTGCCAATAGTGGTTGCGGTTGAAACGAGTAGTGGTATTCCTCCCGCATTTGTTGTTACGTTATTGAAACACATGCTATATACCTCCTATCCACTTAATCGTTAAAACACAATCTGATTACCGAACCCATTACCGAAGTAGCCATTTGGATAAACACCACCACTTACGTAAGGAGTAGCGTTCATGGCTACAAGATTTGGATATTGTACGCTTACAGTTTCGGGCATTTTACACTTGATGTCATCCACCTCGCGAGCGAGTGCGGAAATCTGACCGATAACAGGAGCAACGGCTTGCTGAACTACACCCGTAGTAAAGTTCTGAGATTCGAGCTGTGCTACCTTTGCGGTGAGAGCGGTAATCTCTCTGTCCTTTCGGCTTGACTCCATAGCATCAAGTTTGTTGTCGATAGCAATGAAGTTACGATTCATCGTATCAGTCAATGCGTAAGTTTGCTGACAATCAGACAACTGCTGTGCTGCGCGTGTTGCGGTAATGTTGTCGTTTACGCCGTTGATGCTGTTTTGGAGAGCATTTGTCTGCTGACAAAGAGCTAACTGATTGTCGCAGCAGCACTTCTGAATGGTGCTCGCAAGGTTTGCGTCACCTGCCTGTACTGCGTTAATCAGTTGCAAGGTTGACATGCCCTGTGCGTTTGCAATCTGATTGAGGGTATTCTGTGCCGACTGAATGCCTGCATTTGTTAAGTTGAAGTCTTGACCGAGCATTGTGCTGAGTGTCTGAATTGCAGTACGGGATGCCTCGCCCT
>Ga0310786_10005449_pt1 | contig 17258 bp, 12 predicted proteins | sample AusTroGonzalo_MG_FD_203881 | JGI IMG/M metagenome (GOLD analysis project Ga0310786, IMG submission 203881) | Bovine rumen microbial communities from tropical cattle in Woodstock, Queensland, Australia - Gonzalo_03 (v2) (version 2) | ecosystem: Host-associated > Mammals > Digestive system >... | reverse complement strand
CGCCCGCTTCTGCCGTCCCGTATGTGAACATGATCCGTAACCGTGCAGGCCTGGAAAACACCACCGCTACCGCCGGTACCGCCCTTCGCGACGTCATCTACCAGGAACGCCGCCGAGAGTTCGCCTATGAATTCAAGGTCTGGACAGACCTCAAGCGTGGTTATTCCCCTGCCGAGATCCGCTCCCTCATGGCAGCCGACGGTGCTACCGAGTACGACGACACGGACCTTCTCCTCCCGATTCCGCACACCCAGTGGCTGCTGAATCCTGAAGGGCTCAAGCAAAATCCGGGTTATGTAGATTAATTTTTACTATCTTTGTAAGGAAGACTGGCATAGGCCTTGCCGGTCTTCCTTTTTTGTATTTTTTACCGATTTATACCAAATGAAAAAACTACTCCTTCTCGCAGCGCTGCTGCTGCCCCTTGCCGCGAATGCACAGATTCCTACAGACAAGGACTGGGCCGATTATTCGTATTATGCTCATGCCAACGAACTGGTGAAAGAGCGCCCTGTCGCCGTCCTTTTCGGTGATTCCATCACGTACAACTGGGTGAAGAACGACAGTGAATTCCTCTCCGTCCATCAGTTTGTGGGACGCGGCATCAGCGGTCAGACCACCCTGCAGATGCTGGCCCGTTTCCGCACCGACGTCCTGGAGCTGAAGCCGCAGTACGTGGTCATCCTTGCCGGCATCAACGACATCGCCCGCAACACAGGCTACATCGAGGTGGAGCATACCTTCGGCAATATTGTCTCCATGGTGGAACTGGCGCAGGCTAACGGCATCAAGCCGGTGCTGTGCACCGTGCTGCCGGCATCGGCCATCAACTGGCGCCGCGAGCTGGGGGACCCCCGTCCGCTCATCGGCCAGCTGAACGAACTCATCTGCGAGTACGCCGCCTCCCACCAGTTGCCGCTGGTAGACTATCATACGGCCATGAAGGATGCCGACGGAGCCATGGACCAGGCCTACGTAACGGATCCCGTGCATCCCAACCTGGCGGGTTATAAAGTCATGGAAAAGGTGCTGATGGATGTGCTGAACAAGAATTAATTCGTATATTTGCACTCTTCTAAAAACACAAAATACGCTTATGCCTATATTGGATTTCTTCAAGACCGGTGCACCTGCCGCCGTCAAGGTACCGGCGGAAAAAGTAGACCAGACCTACAAGCGTCTCCGTTTCCAGTCCTTCCTGGCCGGAACCCTCGGATACGCCCTGTACTATGTATGCCGCCTGTCCATGGGCGTAATGAAGCAGCCCCTCATTGATGCGGGCCTTCTGAACGCCACGCAGCTCGGTATTATCGGGGCCTGCCTCTTCTGGTCCTATGCCATCTTCAAACTGATCAACGGCTTCCTCGCGGACTCGTCCAACATCAAGCGTTTCATGGCTACGGGCCTGATCATTTCCGTGCTGATGAACTTCATCATGGGCATTCTGGGCGTGACGGCACTGAACGGGGGCGTTTCAAATTCGGCCCTCTTCATCCTGTTCGCCGTCTGCTGGGCCATTAACGGTGGCGCCCAGTCCATGGGTGCTCCGCCGGCAATCATCGCCCTGTCCCGCTGGTATCCGCTGCGCATACGCGGTACCTTCTACGGCATCTTCAGCAGCTCCCACAACATCGGTGAGGGTCTGTCCTTCGTGTTCGTGGGCATGCTGGTTGCCACCTTCGGTTGGAGATGGGGCTTCTTCGGCGCCGCCCTGGCCGGTTTGCTGGGCGTGCTGCTCATCCTCTTCTTCATGCACGACTCGCCCGAGTCCAAGGGCCTGCCGCCCATCGAGGTGCTGGCAGGGGAGGCCGAAAATAAAGAGGAACTCACCCCCGAGCAGAAGCGCGCACAGACCAAGAAAATGCAGGCCGCTGTGGTCAAGAATCCCGGTGTGTGGATCCTGGCCGCCGCCAGCGCCTTCATGTATATGAGCCGATATGCCATCAACGAGTGGGGCACCATCTTCCTCCAGGAAGCCAAGGGCTATGACCTGGCCGAGGCCGCCACGATTATCGGCATCAATCCTATCTTCGGCATCATCGGCACTGTCGTTTCCGGCTGGCTGTCCGACGTTCTTTTCCGCGGAGACCGCAAGTACCCTGCCTTCGTGGCGGGTATTCTGGAGGCCCTCGCCCTAGCCCTGTTCCTGTTCGGCGGCCCTTCCAAGTGGGTCAACGTGCTGGCCATGGTGCTCTTCGGCATTGCCATCGGCGTGCTCATCAGCTTCCTCGGCGGCCTCATGGCTGTAGACCTGGTTCCCCGTCAGGCGACGGGTGCGGCCCTGGGTATTGTCGGCATGGCTTCCTACGCCGCCGCCGGTCTGCAGAACGTGGTTACGGGCCTGCTGATGGACGGTGGAAACGCCGCCGCCGGCGCCCACGACTACACTTACGTCCGCTGGTTCTGGCTGGGTGCCGCCATCATCTCCTTTATGCTACCGGTGCTGAATTGGCGCCGCAAGCAGCAGGAAATATAGGACAATTTAAAAATATTGTCTATATTTGAGGACTAAACCGCCAATAATTAATTAACAAAATAAACACAAATCACTATGTCTAAAAAAGGTAACAGCAGCATCATTGCCATCGTGGCTATGATTTTCCTGTTCGGCATGATTTCCTTCGTGACCAACCTCGCCGCTCCTATCGGCAATATCTGGAAAATGCAGCCCGGTATCGAAGGCTCCAACTTCTGGGGCATGATGGGTAACATGATGAACTTCCTGGCCTATGCCATCATGGGTATTCCCGCCGGCAAGATGCTCTCCAAGTTTGGTTATAAGAAGACCGCTCTCATCGCTATCGCCGTTGGTTTCGTGGGCGTGTTCGTCCAGTTCCTCTCCGGTATCGTGGGTGTAGGCGGCGTTCTCGCCGGTCTTCCTGCCAACTTCTTCGTATATCTGTTTGGCGCCTTCATCGCCGGTTTCTCCATGTGCATGCTGAACACCGTCGTGAACCCGATGCTCAAACTCATCGGTGGCGAGCGTTCCAACCAGTACATTCAGATTGGCGGTTCCTTCAACTCCCTCATGGGTACCCTTACCCCTATGCTGGTAGGTTCCCTGATCGGTACCCTCACCAAGGATTCCCTCATTAAGGATGTGAACCCTGTGCTGTTCCTGGCCATGGGCGTGTTCGCTTTCGCTTTCATCGTCCTGTCCTTCGTGAACATCCAGGATCCCGAAGCCGTAAAGGGCTCCGAGAACGCTGTGAACCCTCTCAAGTTCAAGCACTTCCTCCTCGGTGTTATCGCCATCTTCCTGTATGTGGGTGTTGAGGTAGGTATCCCCGGTACCCTCAACTTCTACCTGTCCGACTCCGAGAACGGTGCCGGTATGGATCCTTCCACCGCTGTGGCTATCGCCGGCTTCGTGGCTGGTACCTACTGGTTCCTCATGCTCATCGGCCGTCTCGTATCTTCCGTGATCTCCGGTAAGGTCAGCGCCCGCGCTCAGCTCACCTGCGTTTCCGCCGTGGCCCTCGTACTCATCGTGCTGGCCATCATCCTGGGTAACTCCTCCACCGTTTCCATGCCCGTGTTCAAGGGTGTGTCCGACGGCTTCGGCATGGTCCAGGTTCCTATCGCAGCCCTGCTGCTGGTTCTCTGCGGTCTCTGCACTTCCGTGATGTGGGGCACCATCTTCGACCTCGCCTGCGACGGTCTGGGTGCTTCCACCAACCAGGCTTCCGGTATCTTCATGGCCATGGTTGTGGGTGGTGGTATCGTTCCGCTCGTGCAGAACGCCATCGCCGACGGCATCGGTTACATGCCCAGCTACTGGCTGCTTGTTGCCAGCGTTGCCTTCATCCTGTACTTCGCAGTGGCTGGCTCCAAAGTGAAAAAAGCTTAATTTAGTATATGGCACAAAATTTAGTAATAGGTATTGATGTAGGTGGACAGACCACCAAATGCGGCATCGTGGATGCCCGTGGCTCCGTGTTGGCCCAGACTGTTATCCGCTCCGACAATCACGAGGACGCCGCTCCTTTTATTGCCTCTCTGGCGGAAACCCTGAATCGTCTGATCTCCGAAGCCAAGGCCGAAGGCCAGATTCGCGGTATCGGTGTCGGTGCTCCGAACGGTAACTACTATACCGGTTGCATCGAGGCTGCCCCCAACCTGAAGTGGGGTCACAACCGCGTGGAATTTGCCAAGATGCTCCAGGAGCAGATGAACGGCATTCCCGTATCCCTGACCAATGATGCCAATGCCGCTGCGGTGGGTGAAATGACCTACGGCGCTGCCCGTGGTATGAAGAACTTCATCATGATCACCCTGGGAACCGGTGTCGGTTCCGGTATCGTGATCAACGGTGAAGTGGTTTATGGCCACGACGGTTTCGCCGGCGAACTGGGTCACACCTGCGCTGTGCGCCACAACGGCCGTCAGTGCGGTTGCGGCAAGCACGGATGCCTGGAGACTTACTGCTCTGCTACGGGTGTCGCCCGTACCGCCCGCGAGTGGCTGGAGATGAGCGACGAACCGTCCGAGCTTCGTTCCCTGGACCGTATCACCTCCAAGGACGTCTACGACGCCGCCAAGGATGGTGACAAGCTGGCCCTCAAGATCTTCGACTTCACCGGTCGTATCCTGGGCGAAAAGCTGGCCGACTTCATCGAGTTCTCCGCTCCGGAAGCCATCGTGCTCTTCGGCGGTCTGGCCCGTTCCAAGGAATTCCTCACCGAGCCCATCCTGAAGGCTATGAACGAAAACGTTCTGCCTTTGTGGCGCGACAAAGTAAAGCTGGTGTACTCGCAGCTCAAGGAATCTGACGCTGCTATTCTGGGTGCATCTGCCCTTGCTTGGGAACTTTAGTTTGATAGCATGAGAATTTTTAGTGTTGCCTTTGTGGCTGCTGTGGTTAGCCTCCTTGCCGGTTGTAATGCCGGCGGGAACGCTGCCATTGAAAAACAGTTGCAGCAGATGACGCTGCAGGAAAAGGTGGGTCAGATGTTCATCGTCCGGCCGGAAGCGCTGGATCCGGACGCTTACTACAACTCTCCCACCGACCTCAAGACCTTGAGCCTGCAGTCTGTCAACGATCGCATGCGGGAGACCGCTGCGAAGTACCCCATGGGCGGCATTATCCTGTTCTCCAACAATATCAAAGACCCCGCTCAGCTTCAGACTTTCGTAGCAGATCTGAAGGCCCTGCCTTCCCATCCGCTCATGTGCATCGACGAAGAGGGCGGCATAGTGGCGCGCTTGGCCAACAACAAGAGCTTCCACTTACCCAAGTTTGCCAATATGACGCAGTTGGCAGCCTCCGGCAAAACCAAAGACGTGTCGGAGGCAGCCAACGCGATTGGCTCCTACCTTGCACAGTATGGTTTCGACATCGACTTCGCTCCCGTGGCCGATGTTAACACCAACCCCCGCAACATCGTCATCGGCCCGCGTGCTTTCTCGACGGATCCTTCCGTCGCGGCCACCATGGTCAAAGCCTATCTGAAAGGCCTCCAGAAGAACGGTGTGCTGGGCTGCCTCAAGCATTTCCCCGGTCACGGGGATACCACGGCCGACTCTCACTTCGGCTATGCCATGTCCCGCAAGAACTGGGACGAAATCAAAGACTGTGAGATGATCCCCTTCAAGGCGGGCATCAACGCTGGTGCACAGCTCATCATGACCGCCCACATCTCCCTGCCCAATGTTACGGGTTCCAACACCCCTTCCACCCTGTCCTCCATGATTCTGCAGGACAAACTCCGTGGAGAACTGGGCTTTGACGGGGTCATCGTCACCGACGCCATGGAAATGGGCGCTATCATCCGCCAGTACCCTGTAGAGGACGCCTGCGTGGCGGCCATCAAGGCTGGCGTGGATATCCTCCTGTGCGTGCGCGAGTATCCCAAGGTGTTCGACACCGTGGTGGCCGCCGTTCGCCGTGGAGAAATCCCCGAGGCGCGTATCAACGAGAGCGTCCGCCGCATCCTGAAGATGCGGCAGTCCACTCTTAGCAATAATCAGTAATTAAGCTTCCTCTTTAGGAATTGTGAACACGAAGCGGGCACCGTCGGTGTACCGCGTGTCCAGCCATACTTTACCGCCCAGGCCGCTGGCCATGATGCGGCAGATGCTCAGGCCCAGGCCGGCGCCCTGCTTGTTGGGATCCAGCTTTACAAAGCGCTCGAAGATTTCTTCGGCCTTTTCCGGGGGCACGCCGGGGCCGGTGTCGGTCACCGAGAAGGTGATGTTGCCGGGCGTCTCCTTCAGCGAACAGGCCAGGAGAATGCGGCCGCTGGTGGTGTGCTTGCAGGCGTTGGTGAGGAAGTTAATCAGAATCTGTTGTACACGGATGCCATCCGTCACGTAAAGCGCGTGCTCTTCCAGCTCGGATTCGCGGGCGATGTACACGCCGTTGCTCACGCGGTTTTCCACCGTCTTGATGGCCTGCCGCATCACCTCGTTCAGGTTGGTGGGGGCCAGGCTCACGGCATACTTGCCTTTCTCCATGTCCGAGAGGCTCAGGATGTCGTTGATCATCACCGTCAGGAGCTGGGAGTTGTTCATGATATAGGTCATGTACTCTTCCCTTTCCTGCTGGGAGATGGCGCCGTCCGGCAGGCAGAGCAGCTGCGAAAAGCCAATCACGGAGTTCAGCGGGGTGCGAATCTCGTGGCTCATGTTCTGGATGAATGCCGTCTTCATCTTGTTGGCATTCTCGGCAATGTCGCGGGCCTTTTTCAGGCGCCGCAGGCTGTTGGCCAGCGTCACGATGATGAAGATACCCAGGCCGATGGTAAAGAGGATGGCGAAGAGGAAGATCTGCTTCTTGTAGGTCTCCCAGAAGTTCACCGGACCGCCGTACACCTGCGCGTTGGCGGGAATGAGCTCGGTGTTCAGCCCGAAGCGCTCCATGGCGTAGTAGTTAAGGGTGGGCGTACCGGCCTCCAGGTGGATGAACGGCATGTCCGAAGGGTTGATGCCGTGGTCCAGCACGTCCAGGATATACTGCCGCATGGCAATGTTGTACTCCTGGTCCGAGTAGCTATAGTATCCCAGCACATTGGGGTGCTTCTCCAGGTCGCTGGCGAACATCGTATACACGGGCGCCAGGGCCTCGATCAGCGACACGGTCTTGTGCCGGATGGACACGCTCTTGAGGTAGCCGTCGCGCACCAGCCAGGAGCCGTAGAGCACGGCCATGTCGGGGCCGGACTCCCGCTGCAGGATGTACAGCAGCCGGTCCGTGCTGGTATTGGCGGCCGAAATGGCCATGTACTTGATGTCCGGGTGTTGCTGCTGCATGTAGCGCTCCAGGCGCCACTGCTGCTCCTTGCACATGTAGTTCTCGCCGCCCACGAAGATGAGCTGGCGCAGGTTGGGCTGCACCTGCAGCATGGTTTCCACGGTGCGGCGGATCATCGCCGGCGCGCAGATGAGCGTCACGTTCAGCCCGCGGTTCTTCAGCAGGGAAATGGACGTGCGGCGGGCCATGGGGTTGCCCGGCCCGTTCAGCGTGTAATCAATGTCGCAGTAATAGTCCTGCTCGCCGGTGAGGATGATGGGAATGCCGGGCCAGCGTTTCTCGATGTCCGGCACGAAGTTGAAGGCGCTGCCGCCCAGCACGATCACCAGGCGCGGGGGAGTACTTTGGGCCGATAAGAGACTGTCCGTGGAATGCTGCAGCTCTTCCACACTGGGGTGTGAAAGGAGCTGCAGATGTTCCAGGACGATATTCAGTTCGGGTCTCTCCTTGCGAAGCTCGTCGATGGGGAAGAGCATCCGTTGCGCCCATTCGCTGTACTCGGTGTGCGAGGACAGGATGAAGATGTCGGCCGAGCCTTCCCGGGCCGACAAGGGCAGAACGGAGAGCAGAAGTGTCAGAAGACACAGGAAGGGCCGATGCATGGGGCCTTGCTACTTGAGCGTACCGTTTTCGGCCTCCTGCACCATTTCCTCGTTGGCGGAGACGTAGATTTCCACGCGGCGGTTCTGGGCGCGACCTTCTTCGGTGGCATTATCGGCCACAGGGAAGTCGAAGGAGAGGCCATCGGCCACAATGCGCTCCTGCGCGATGCCCTTCTGCGCGAGGTACTTGGCGACGGCGGCTGCGCGCTGGTCGGAGACCTTCTTGTTGGCGGCGGCGGTGCCCACGTTGTCGGTGTGGCCGTAGACGTTGATGTTGGTTTCGGTCATATCGGCCATCTTCTTGGCGAACTCGTCCAGGGAAGCCTTTGCCTCGGGCTTGAGGGAACTCTTGTTGAAGTCGAAGAGGATGCCGCTGTCGAAGGTGACTTTGATGGCCTTGAGGCCGTTCACGTCGGTGACGGTTTCTACCTGGGCGTTCTCCAGGGCGGCGAGCTCGGCTGCTTTCTTGTCCATCTTGTTGCCGATGAGGGCGCCGGTGCCCGCGCCGACGGCGGTGCCGATGCCTGCGCCGATAGCGGCGGCCTTTCCGTCACCACCGATCAAATAACCGATACCTGCACCAATGGCTGCGCCGGCTCCAGAGCCGATGAGCGTTCCTTTACCAAGGTTAGACATACCGCAGCCCACGATGAGGGCGCCACAAAGAACGAAAGAAACAATCTTTTTCATATTGTATAAAGTTTAGTGTTGCCGGTTATTTTTGTAAAGATACAAGTTTTTTAAAAAAAGTAGAAAAAAAGTTTGCAGGTTCAAAAAAAGATTGTACCTTTGCAATCCCGTTACGACGGGACGCTCATTAAAACACTGCGGAAATAGCTCAGTTGGTAGAGCACGACCTTGCCAAGGTCGGGGTCGCGAGTTCGAGTCTCGTTTTCCGCTCCAAGAGGCACCAAACATTTGGTGCCTCTTTTTTTGTGTCCTGTAAGCCCCCACTCCCGGCCCCGGCGATCCCCGTGGACACATCCGGACACGGATTGGCCATTATGGTGTCCGCGTGCGGTTGAAAACGCCGTTCGGACACGGATTGGGCGTTCTGGTGTCCGCGCGCGAGAGAGGGTGCATGATCCATCAATTTATTGAATATTTTGGAATTACGAATTTTAATACTACATTTGTGAGGAATACCAAACGCTAAAGCTATGAAAAAGATACTCTGTTTCCTCTCTCTGGGAATGCTTTTGGTGGCTTGTAACAGCTCCAAAGGCGTAGACAATGGCAGTGTCAAAGGAATTACCGTTAAGAAAGCCGGCATTGAAGGTGCCAGAACTCTGGCAGTGGCGGCGCCCATGCAGGGCGTGAAGAGCGTGTCCTTCACGAAGGCCGATGACGGTTCCGGCGAAAACGCGCTCTATAAAGTGTCGGCCGACAACAAGTTCATCGAGGTTTCCTATACTTTTAATGTAGAAGTGGAAGGAGACGCTCCGGACAAGACCGTCATCGAGACCATCAAGCGAAATATCAACATTGTCCCTAACTTCATTTACAGCATTGGCGGCGGGGACTGGCTGTGGCTGGCCAACTGCTTCATGGACGTGCCCAACTACAGGGAAATGTCCGAGGACGGCGCGAAGAAGATTCTTACCCGTATCCGCGACGAGTTCAACGAGAAGTACCACGACACCCACGGCGCCCATTACCTGATTAACAAGGTCAACGGCATCATGTATCAGTGGGAGCAGGCCGATGGCGCCCCTGCCAACCTCTCCGACGGCTATAACCCGCCCAGCATGCTGGACGACTGGTTTGTCACCATCGGCAGCGATATGTATGTGCGTGAGGGCGGTTACAACTGGTTCTCGGCCGAAGAAGGCGCGCTCTCGGGCCGCGTCATCCGCATCCGTTTCTCATCGGCCGGCCCTGTATTTACGGAAGTGATTCCCGCTTCGCAGGGCGTCAGCCGCCTCCTGCCCGGCGAGAATTGCCTGGGCTTCGCCTGCGGTCGGGGAAGCAACATTGGCTACTATGTTTACACGCCGTCTGACGGAAGGATTCAGGCTATCCCTCTTGACCAGAGCCAGAATATTCGTTGGACGGTCATCTCCGTGGACAATAAACTCTATGCTCTCAAGAACAACCAGGAAGGCAACCAGGAAGGCGGCACCCACAGTGTCGGCTTTTATGAGATTACCGTTGCGGAGGACGGCGTGAAAATCGGCTCAGCCCCCATTGCGGAAACCTACTCCCACATGGGCCTGTACGATGAAATCATGAACGGCTGGGTGTGCACCACGCCTACGTACGCCTTCTTTGAGGACGGAAGTCCGGTGAAGGTTCATATCTTTGACCCGGTCAATAAGACGCTCAGTTCCGGCAATATGCCCGACCATTATCCTTACAGCGCAGGCGGTGTAGGGTCGAGGTATTTCGAAGGAATTGCTTATGTAGCAGACGGCGATGCCGGTTTCTGGATCTGCGACCTTTCCAAGAGTGAGGCCGAATATGTCCCTCTGGACAAGAGCGGCATTGCTTCCTATAACATCTCTTCGATGGTGATGGAGCACTTCGAGGCGGGTAACATGACGATGAAGTACCGTTGCTCCACGCCGAGCGGTGATGTCTACGCCTTCGCTACGGTGCTGGGCGCCAACCGCGGCAAACTGGCCGTCATCACGGGCGACGACGGCTCGGCCGGATACGTTATCAACGTCCTGTTGAGTCTGTAGAAATAAAAATCCCCGCGAAACGCTCGCGGGGATTTGTTTTACTTGGTGCCGAAGATGCGGTCGCCGGCGTCTCCCAGACCGGGAACGATGTAGGCGTTTTCATTGAGGTGATCATCCACGGAAGCGAGGTAGATGTCCACATCCGGGTGCTCTTTCTGAACACGGGCGATACCTTCCGGGGCACCCACCAGGCACATCAGACGGATGTTGGTGCAGCCGCGCTCTTTCAGCATGGTGAGGGCGTCGCAGGAGCTGCCGCCGGTAGCGAGCATCGGGTCCGTCACGATGACCAGACGATCCTGGATATCCTCGGGGAGCTTGCAGTAATAAACCACAGGGTTGTGGGTTTCCTCATTTCTATAAAGGCCGATGTGACCAACCTTGGCAACGGGGACCAGGGTCTGGAGACCTTCTACCATGCCCAGACCTGCACGCAGGATGGGAACGATGGCCATCTTACGGCCGGCCACTCGCTTGGCGATGGTCTTGCAGATGGGGGTTTCAATCTCGATGTCCTCCAGCGGGAGGTCACGGGTGAGTTCGTAACCCATCAGCAGGGAAATTTCCTTCAGGAGTTCACGGAAATCCTTGGACCCGGTTTCGACTTTCCGCATGATGGTCAGCTTATGCTGAATCATGGGATGGTTAATCACATGCAATTGGCTCATATCTATTTAGGAGTTTTATTTTTTCGAGATACAAAGATAGTGAATTGTTCAGGGAATTCAAACGTCCCGTAACGAGTTTTGGACCATTTTCTCGTTACGGGACGTACAGGTGACGATATTACTTGAGATACGGCTTCAGGTCCTTCCAGGGAACGGTGGCGGTGACGATGCCCAGGGCGTAGGGGCCGGCTTCGTAGGGCTGGAAGATCCACTGGATGCCGTTCTCGGAGACGGAGAAGTTACCGTTGGGGGTTACAAAGTCCATCTCTACCAGCTGCAGGAGCTCGGGGTCTTCGGCCTCGAATTCGGCCTTGACGGCCTCCTGCATCAGGGCAGAAATGGGCTCGGCGTAACCTTCCTTGAACAGTTGCGGCTCGCTCACCAGTTCACCGGTCTTCTTGTCGAAGACCAGCTGCGTCACGGTCTGGATGCCGTGGGCGCCGCCGCGGTAGGAGTAGTAGCTCAGAAGGTAATTGCGCCAGTCTTTGTACTCGGCGGTGAAAACACCGTTGATCTTGTCCTCCCAGGTGAGAACGCCGCGCTCCTGTTCGGGCGTACCGTTCTCGGTGAGGTACTCGTCAATGAGGTTCTCCCGGTAGTTGACGGCCATCTCCTCCAGGGAGCCGGGCGCGTCCTCCAGGTCAAAAGCCTGCTGGCCGATGGTCTGGTTCATCAGCTCCATCTGCGGCACCCGCAGGCCGGCCGTCGCATATTCCAGCGACACCGTAAAAAAGAGGGAGTCCTCCTGGCCTTCCGCCAGGGGCATCACCAGGTCGTCCTGGTAGGTCTTCGTCTGGAGGCCGTTGCAGGCGACCAGAAGAAAGAGGGCCGATGATAATAGTAACAGTCTTTTCATAATCAGTCATTATTCAACTCCACCACATCGATGGGCCGGGCAGTAGGGTCACCGATGAGGTACTTGGCATAATGGTCGGCCATCTTCCAGAAGAAGTATTCGTTCATGGAGCCGAAGCCGTGGCGCTGGCCGGGCAGGAGCACGAACTCGAAGCGCTTGTTGGCCTTGATGAGGGCATCCACCACGCGGATGGAGTTGGCCGGGTTCACGTTGTTATCCATATCGCCGTGCACCAGCATGAGGTGGCCCTTCAGGCGGGAAGCCAGCTCCTGGTTGGTGTCGATGTGATAGACAAAAGTAGTATCTCCCTGGCTCACCTTCTCCTGGATGCCATGGTGCTGCTCACTCCACCAGCGGTTGTAAATGCTGTTGTCGTGGTTGCCGGCGCAGGAAACGGCCGCCTTGAAGAAGTCGTTGTACTTGAGGATGGCAGCGGTGCTCATGAAGCCGCCGCCGGAGTGGCCGTGGATACCCACACGGCTAAGGTCAATCCAGGAGTGGCGGGCAGCCAGCTGCTGGATGGCATATTTCTGGTCTTCCAGACCATAGTCCCGCAGGTTGCCGTAACCGTAGTTGTGGTACCACTTGGAACGGTTGGGGTGACCGCCGCGGTTACCCACGGTAATCACAATCATGCCCAGCTGGGCCAGGCGGTCTGTGCGAAGGTTAAAGCGCCAGCTCACCTCGTTGGCCTCGACCTGGGGGCCGGGATAGACATAATCGGCAATGGCGTATACCTTGGTGGAGTCGAAGTCGAAAGGCTTGTGCATCTCGCCCCAGAGGTCCGTGATACCATCGGCCGCCTTCACCTTGAAGCGCTCGGGGAAGCGGTAGCCTGCTGCGAAGAGGCGGGAGAAGTCGGCCTCCTCCAGCTGGGTGCGCTTGCCGTTGGCTGTGTTCACCAGCATCACGGCGGGCTTGTAGTCTACGCGGGAGTAGTTGGCCACGATGTACTTGCCGTCGAAGGAGGCGGTGGCCAGCACGTCCATGTCGTCCATGTCCAGCTGCACCATCGGCCCGCCCGTGAGGGGCACGCGGAAGTTATGCATCTGATAAGGGTTCTCCGAAGGGTTCACGCCGCAGGCGCTCACCACCAGGTAGGAAGGCGTTGCGCCCAGGATGTCCTCCACGTGGAAGGAACCCTCGGTGAGGTTCTTCTTCAGGGTACCATCGGCCCCATAAAGATAAAGGTTGGCCCAGCCGTTGCGCTCGCTCCACCAGACGAAGTCTCCGCCAGGGAGGAACTTCGGCTTGCGGTTCTCTACGTAGGAGTTGAAGCGCTCGGCTACGAGCGTCTTGGTGCTGTCGGCGGTGATATCCACGCGGCACAGGTCCAGGCGCTTGAGGTCGCGGCTGCGGCGAAGGAGATAGAAGTAGTCGTTGCCGCCCATCCAGCGGAGGGAGGGATATTCGATATATTGGTCGGCGGCGGTAGGATCGGCCTCCACAATTTCGCCGTCCTGGTCCTTGAAGGCATCCCACGCGATTTTCTTAACGGCGCCTTCCAGGTCCATCACAATGAGCTCGCCTTTGGGACCGGGCTCGCCGGGCATCTGGTAGTGGTAGGTCTCCAGCGACGGGCGCGGCATGGTGAGGGAGTTGATCACCCAGAACTCCTGCACCTTGCTCATGTCCCAGCGCAGCATGGCGAAGTGCTTGCTGTCCGGGGCCCAGCTGAGGTAGGCCATGTTGCGGGCGGTGGAGTCGGCCTCCGTGTCTCCGGAGTAGTTGTTGCCGTCCCAGGAGTGGTCCTTGGTACCGTCCGTGGTGAGGGCGCGCTCCACGAGGGTGCTGTCCTTGGGGTCCTTGGCAGCCTTGCGCAGGTTCTCCTTGTCCATGGCCCACAGGTTGTGGTTCTTCACATACACGCCGATGCTTCCGTCCGGGGAAACGTTGGCCCAGGAAGGATACTCCTCCTCGTGCTCATCGGTGTCGTAGGTGAGCTTTTTGGAAGCAATATCGTAGTAGAAACGGTATTTCACGAACTCGCCGGTATGGTTGCCGGCGCTGTCGCGCTTTTCAGTCTTGGACTCCAGGTCCCACTGGAAATATTTGTCGTCCTTGAGCTTGAGGTCCAGCGGAATGTGCTGGGCGTCGTACGGGTCCCGCGTAATCTCCGTGAGCTCGCGGGCCAGCTTGGCCATGTCGAAGACGGGGGTCTTGCTGCCCGTAGCGGGATCTACAATGTAATACTGGGTACCTTCCGACGTCTTCCAGCTGTACCAGAACTTGTCCGAGTTCTTGAACTGGGAAGGACGGATGCGGGTAGAATACACCATCTGATTAACCTTTTTGGCGGTGAACTGTTCCGCCTGAGCGTAGTTGGCTTTTACTGCTTTTTTCGGCGCTTTCTGGGCCGACGCCAGCACGCAAGCCATGAGGGCCAGGACTGTAAATAGTCTTTTCATGAAATAGTTTATTAATGGTTCAAAGATAAGAAAAATTCCTTAACTTCGCATACTTATGAACACTGTACGCACACTCGCACTGGCCGGAGCGCTGGCCCTGGCGCTCTCTGCCGCCGCCCAGCCGGCCGGGCGGAAATCCTGGAACGAAGGCTGGACGTTCACCAAAGACGGCGCCACCCGCACCGTCAACCTGCCCCACGACTGGGGCGTGGAGCAGCCCTTCCTCCTGGAGAACCCCGGCGAATCCGGCAAGCTCGCCTGGTGGGGACAGGCAACCTACACGAAAGTGCTGAAAGTCACCGCGAAGGACCTGCAGAAGGACCTTCGCCTGGAGGTGGACGGCGCCTTCTCGAACGCCGTCGTCTATGTGAACGGACAGCAGGCCGGCGGCTGGCCCTACGGCTACGCCTCCTGGGCCGTGGAGCTGAACCCCTACCTCGTAGCCGGCAACAATGTCATAGAAATCAGCCTGGACAACAAACCGGAGAGCTCCCGCTGGTACCCCGGCGGCGGCCTCTACCGCAACGTCTGGCTCACCACTACGGAAAAGACCGCCGTCGCGCACTGGGGCTCGTACATCACCACCCAGCTGCTGGGGGAGGGCCGCGCCCGCGTAATACAGAAACTCACCCTCAAGACCGACTATCTGCAGGTGGCCGATATCCATACGCGCATCCTCTACCGCAGCGCGCAGGGCGAGCAGATGGTGGCCGAAACCCGCAGCACCGAGCGTGTCTACGACGGCAAGGAAATCGAGCAGGCCTTCGACCTGCTGGACGCCCACCTGTGGAGCCCCGATACGCCCAGCCTCTACGTCGCCCGGACGACAGTAGAGGGGGCCGATGGTACCAAGGACGTGTATGAAACCCCCTTCGGCATCCGCAGCGCCGACTTCCGCCCGGACGGCTTCTACCTGAACGGCAAGAAAACCTTCCTGAAAGGCGTATGCCTTCACCACGATGCCGGCATCCTGGGCGCCGCCTGGAGCGACGACGCCTGGACCCGCCGCCTTCAGATGCTCAAGAAGATGGGCTGCAACGCCATCCGCACCAGCCACAACCCGCCGGCCCCCGAACTGCTGGATTTGTGCGACAAACTGGGCTTCCTGGTGATGGACGAGTTCACGGATACCTGGACCCTCCCGAAGAAGGAAAACGGCTACGCCACCCTCTTTGAGGATTGGGCCGAAAAAGACCTCGTCGCCCTCATCCACCGGGACCGCAACCACCCCTCGGTGGTTATCTGGAGTATCGGAAACGAATGCAACGAGCAGGGGGATAGCACCCGCTGGCACGTTGCGCAGATGCTCACCGACATCTGCCACCGCGAGGACCCGACGCGCCTGACCACCGCCGGCAACAACCACCCCTTCGTGGCCTTCACCGGCTATGCCAACACCCACGACGTCTTCGGCTTCAACTACAAGCCGCACACCTATAAACGTTTTGCCGAGGAGCGTCCCGGGCAGCCCTTCCTGGGCAGCGAGACGGCTTCCTGCATCTCTACCCGCGGTTACTACCGCTTCCCCGTGGAGCAGGACAAGTCCAAGGGCTGGGACATGCAGGGTCCCTACCAGGTGAGCTCCTACGACCTCTATGCCCCCTTCTGGGCCAGCTGCCCGGACTACGAGTGGCAGTTTGAGGACGAGGTGCCCCAGTGCGCCGGCGAGTTCGTCTGGACGGGCTACGACTACCTGGGCGAGCCCACGCCCTTCGACGTGCCCGGCCTGTCGGCCCGCAGCTCCTACTTCGGCATCATCGACCTGGCCGGCTTCCCGAAAGACCGCTACTGGCTGTATCAGAGCCGATGGGCGCCCGAAGTGGCATCGGCCCATATCCTTCCGCACTGGACCTGGCCCGGCCGCGAAGGGAAGGTCACGCCCGTGCACGTGTATTCCGCAGCCGACGAAGCCGAGCTCTTCGTGAACGGCGTCTCGCAGGGCCGCCGCAAGAAAGATGGCTACCGCTTTGTCTGGGCCGATGTCAAATACAAGCCCGGCACGGTGGAGGTGGTTACCTACAAGGACGGCAAGGTGTGGGCGAAGGCCAAACAGCGCACCGCCGGCGCGGCGTACAAACTGGCACCTTCTATAGATTATAAAGGAAAGGAACTCACCTATGTGACCGTGGATATCCAGGACCGGAACGGCGTATTGGTTCCCGACGCAGCCAACCAGCTCACCTTTACCGTCCAGGGACCCGCGAAGCTCGTGGGCACCGACGCGGGAGATCCCACCTCTTTGACGCCTTTTTACAGCAATCAGCTTCCGGCCTTCCACGGGAAGGCATCGGCCCTTGTCCGTCGCACCGGCGAAGGCCCCGTCACAGTCACCGTAATGGCGCAAGGCATGAGAAAAGCAGTCATTACACTGTGAATAACTTTGTTAATTAAAATATTTTGCTTAACTTTGCAGCCCATTTTGCGGATACATAAGAGCCACAAAATGGGTTGTAACTTTAATTATTTTATTAACAAACATTTATGCCTACAATTCAACAACTTGTCCGTAAAGGACGCGAGGCACTCGAAGTGAAGAGCAAGTCTCGTGCGTTGGATGCATGCCCTCAGAAGCGTGGCGTATGTCTGCGTGTTTACACCACTACGCCTAAGAAGCCGAACTCCGCTATGCGTAAAGTAGCCCGTGTTCGCCTTTCCAACGCAAAAGAGGTCAATGCCTACATCCCGGGCGAAGGCCACAACCTCCAGGAGCACAGCATCGTGCTGGTCCGCGGTGGTCGTGTGAAGGACCTTCCGGGTGTTCGTTATCACATCCTTAGAGGAGCTTTGG
>Ga0310786_10005448_pt1 | contig 17262 bp, 18 predicted proteins | sample AusTroGonzalo_MG_FD_203881 | JGI IMG/M metagenome (GOLD analysis project Ga0310786, IMG submission 203881) | Bovine rumen microbial communities from tropical cattle in Woodstock, Queensland, Australia - Gonzalo_03 (v2) (version 2) | ecosystem: Host-associated > Mammals > Digestive system >... | reverse complement strand
CCATCGTGATCGAACCGTGGCGCGCCGCCGCATTCCCGGTTATCCGTGACTGCGCCGTTGACCGTACCGCTTTCGACCGCATCATCCAGGCTGGCGGCTTCGTTTCCGTCAACACCGGTGCTGCTCCGGAAGCTTCCACGATTCCGGTTCCGAAAGCTGATGCTGACCGCGCATTCGACGCTGCTGCTTGCATTGGTTGCGGTGCTTGCGTCGCTGCATGTAAGAACGCTTCCGCTATGCTCTTCGTCTCTGCTAAGGTTTCTCACCTCAGCTTCTTGCCGCAGGGCAAGGTCGAAGCCAAGAAGCGCGTGCTCGCCATGGTCGCCCAGATGGACAAGGAAGGTTTCGGCAACTGCACGAACCTTTACGAATGCCAGGCTGCATGCCCGAAGGGTATCACTGTGGATTACATCGCCAAGATGAACCGCGAATACCTCGGCGCCACTGTCACCTACGCCGAAAAGGTGTACGGCAAAGACTAGCAATGAGGCGAATCCAGCACGAAAATGCTTGCATTTTCGTATTGGTGAGCCGAGTGGCGAGGGACTCCGAAGGAGTCCCCTAACGAGGCGAGTGAAGCGGTCGCCAAGCGTGCTTGAGCGACCATTTCCGAGCCGAAGTTGTCTGCGCTTAAGCCCGTAGGGCGCAAGCGCAACGACTAATTCGTAACAGCATTAAAAAGGACCGCAGAAATGCGGCCCTTTTTGCATACCTCAAAAAATCACCTCTAATTCCCTAATTTTTATCAATGGTCAATTTGCGGCCATCGCCGCAGACATACTCTTTTAGGGAGCCTTCTGCTTTCAGGTGTGACATGTCGCAGGTCTGGGACAACTCGTAAATTTTGTTTCGAGCTTCGCTCCAGGCCTCGATGGTTGCGTCTTCGCGTTTGTTAAAGTTGTTCTGCAAGTCTTCTGCAATCAAAACCTGTTCCACAATGCGCTCTTCGCATTCACTATAGCCCTCGTGGGTGAACTTTGTAGAATCGAATTCTGGTCTGCAGAAATCGGAATATTCGCCATATGGGTCTTCGCCGCCGTACGCGCATGCAATGGTTTGTATCGCAATAGACGAAAGTACCAGCTGAGCCCAATACTTGCGGATAAATTTGAGGGGATTGCAGATTTTTGCCCCATTGTTCCAAAGGAGGGAACATGCAAACACGCTGATATGGCGAATTAAACTTCTCATGAAAATTCCTCGTCTTATTGCTTAATTAAAATAACTATTATTTTTTTGAATAATAAAAAAATTAATGTTTATGTATGTAAAGTTGGTGTCGAGATGAAAATGGTTCGAATTTGTTTGCTTGCTGTGATGTTTGCGTCAACGGCTTTCGCTGTCGATTCTTTTTTTTATAAGTCGCATTATTGGGGGATACATTTTTCTCTTGATGGAATCACTAGTACATGGAATGACAAGCCTGTAAACGGAATCTTTGGTCAGTCTAGTAATAGCGTGGAATCGTCTAGCTTATTAAAAAAATCTGATGTCGGAGCTGGAATCGGCGCTGCTTATTGGTATGTGATGAATAATAAATTAATTGGATTTACTGCCGAAGCGAATCTAAGATATTTTAGTTTTTTCCTAAACAATCACATCTATAACCGCCCGTTAAATGGTGAATATAAAGAAAAATATGACTATTCCATGTCGATGTGGGGCTTCGATTTTCCGCTTTTGGTTCGTTTTACTCCGTATGATTGGCCTTCTTATTTCGAAGTGGGTGCGCAGTTTAATTTGAATATGGGTGGCTCCATTAGCAACAAGAATTCTTCCCGCAACATTGATGTAGAACAGTATGGTTGGTCCCTCGTTTTTGGAGTGGGGTTCTGGTACGTGCTCTTTGAAAGTATTCGTATCGTCATTGATATGAATCGCATCGAGAAAGATAGGGGAATCGTCGAAATCCAGAAGGGTGTTGCTTACCGCGAATCGTCTCCAGCAAGACATTGGAGCTTTCAGCTAAACTTCTCGTTCTATAACTTTGGCTTGCGCTAAAATTTCTTATTTTTTGCCAAAAGAGGATGTAACGATGAAAAAAATTTGTGCAATTATTGCGACGGTAGCTTGCGTCGCATTCCTTTCTGCCTGCAACGAACAGAAATCTGAATCCAAGGCCAACGCCGACGAATCCTTCAACAAGGTCAAGGCCGCTGGCGTGTTCGTGCTTGGCCTCGACGATTCTTTCCCGCCGATGGGCTTCCGCGACAAGGATAACAACATCGTGGGTTTCGATATTGACCTTGCGACTGAAGTTTGTGCCCGTCTCGGCATCAAACTCAAAACGCAGCCGATTTCTTGGGATGCCAAGGAACAGGAACTGAACACGGGCAAGATTGACTGCATTTGGAACGGCATGAGCGTTGACCCCGCACGCGCCATGGCCATGAACTTGAGCGAACCGTATCTCCAGAACCGCATGATTTTCACCGTGAAGGATAAGTCTTTGGCAACGCTTGCGGCTCTTAAAGGCAAAAAGATTGCCGTGCAGAACGGTTCTACTGCACAGAAGCTTCTCGACGCATCCGAAGCGGGCAAGGCCGCCAAGGAAATCGTCCCGTTTGACGACAACCAGACTGCACTCATGGATTTGGACAAGGGCGGTGTCGATGCCGTGTTCCTCGACGAAATCGTCGCCAAGTACTGGATTGTGACCAACGCCAAGCCTTACATCGTTCTCGAAGAAGGTCTCTCTGACGAAGTCTACGCTGTGGGCTTCCGCAAAAAAGACCAGGCTCTCCGCGATTCCGTGAACAATGTTCTCGCTGCGATGAAGGCCGACGGCAAGTTCGCCGAAATCTCTGCTAAGTGGTTTGGCAAATAGGTGTGAGCTAGCTCCCGTGAGGGAACTTTGAGCTATGAGGTCTACCCAAAGGGCATAACTCTACTAGGGCAACAAGTTGCCAAGTATCGTTTAGGCGCTGTGCGCCGCTGAGGTTTTTCTTTTATGTCGGAACTATCAACGCTTTTGCCTATTCTCTGGGGCGGCTTCTGCACGACGCTCGCGATTTTCGCGCTTACGCTCCTGTTCTCGATTCCGCTCGGGCTTCTCGTGGCGGTCCTCAAGATGAGCCGTTACCGCATTATCCGTTATCCGGTTTCGTTCTACATCTCGGTGATGCGAGGCACTCCGCTGCTCTTGCAGATTGTGGCGATTTACTTTGGTTCGTATTACCTGAGCGAATATGCGGGAGTCGATTTCTCGTTTGACCGGTTCCCTGCAGTGATTGTCGCGTTCTCGATAAACTACGCCGCTTATTTTGCCGAAATTTTCCGCGGTGGTATCCAGTCGATTCCGAAGGGCCAGTACGAAGCCGCTTACATGCTCGGACTCACGCGTGCTCAGACTTTTTACCGCATTATTCTCCCGCAAGTTGTCAAGCGTGTTGTTCCCGCCAGTGCAAACGAAGTCATTACGCTTGTGAAGGATACTTCCTTGGCGCAAGTGATTGCCGTGACGGAACTTTTTGCACTTGCGAAAAAGCAGCAGGCGGCCTACGCGAGCATTTACCCGTTGTTTGTGGCAGGCGTGTTTTATTATGTGGCAAACCTCCTCTTGAGCATGGTGTTTGCTTATGTTGAACGCAAACTCAATTACTACAAGTGAGGCGAGGCATGGATTTTGCAACCGATCAGTCAGTAATCAATAAAGATGCGTCTCAGAATGCCGCTTCTCCGATTCTTGAAGTCAAGCACTTGAAGAAATCCTTCGGCGACTTGCATGTGCTCAAGGATATTTCGTTAGAACTCAACGCAGGCGAGGTGCTTTCGATTATAGGTCCATCCGGTTCTGGCAAAAGTACGCTCCTCCGTTGCCTAACGCAGCTCGAAACGTTCGAAGCGGGCGAGGTTCGCGTTGATGGAAAGGACATGGTCATTCCAGGTTCTTGCAACGGTGGAAACATCAAGTATGCTCCTGCCAAAATCTTGCGCGAAATACGCCTTTCGACAGGCCTCGTGTTCCAGAACTTCAACTTGTTCCCGCATTTGACTGTTCTCCAGAACTTGACGCTTGCTCCGATTCGCGTGCTCGGCGTTGCGCGTGAAGACGCCCGTGAAACGGGTCGCCGCTTGCTCAAACAGATGGGGCTCGAAGGCAAGGAAAAATCTTACCCATGTGAACTCAGTGGTGGCCAGCAACAGCGCGTATCGATTGCGCGTGCGCTTGCGTTAAAGCCGAAAATTCTTTTCTTTGATGAACCGACGAGCGCTTTGGACCCGGAACTCACTGGCGAAGTTCTTAAAATCATCAAACAGCTTGCCGAAGACCGCATGACGATGGTCATTGTGACTCATGAAATGGCGTTTGCACGCGATGTGGCAAACAAAGTCCTTTTTATGGACCAGGGCATCGTGGTGGAACAAGGAACTCCGGAATTTGTGTTCAACCAGTCTCAAAACAAACGTTTGAGCGCGTTTTTGGAACGCTTTTCTAGAACTTAATACATCCAAACTTGCTGATTTTGAGTAAATTTTGGCAGATTTTAGAAAATTGAAACATTTTTTAATTTTTTTTGAAAAAAATTGGAAATGTTGTTCGATGTTTTTGTATTTTAACCCTCAAATGAAACCGATTAAATAACATCAGATGTTATTCTAAGGAGAAAATATGAAAAAGCTTATGATTGCCTCTGCTATCGCTATGATGTGTCTTAGCGCAAATGCCTTTGCCGAAGATGATGGTTACGGTAACGATATCCCGGCTGCAAGGACTGAAGGTACCGTTGACGATGGTTACGGCAATAAGCTCCCGGCGAATAACGAACCTGAATATAAAAGCTTTGAAGAAGCCCGAGCTTCGTCTTATGGCAGTTCGAGCAATGGTAGCAATAGCCAGCGCCCGCGTTCTCGTCTCGGTGTTCATCTTGGTGCGGGTTTTTCATTTATGGCAAATTATCCGACTGACAAGGATTTCGTGCGTCAGTATGGCGACAATGAATGGGTTGGCGCTTCCGTCGATCTCGGTCTTGCCTTCAAGTATTATTTAAATCCAATTCTCTTGTTTGTTCCTGAAATAAATTTTGGAATGACATACCTTACTGAAGAATTTAAAGGTGCTGGTGGCTATAGCGAGTATTGGGGAGAGTACAAGGTAAATGACTCACGTACTCTGTACAATATCAATATCCCGCTTATGTTGCGCTTGCAGGCTTCATTTGTGTATTTTGAAGGTGGTCTCCGCCTTGGATTCAATATTGATACGGACCATGAATACGAATATACCTATCCGGATGGCTCTAAAATTAAGTACATCGATGAAAATGGTAAAGAACAAGACCTTAAGCTTGATGCTGATGATGAATGGAAAGTCAAGACATTTATTCCGTCCGTTGTTGGTGGTGTAGGTACCTCATTCCGCAGTGGCAGCTTAGAATGTGATTTGGGACTCCGCCTTATTTGGGATCTTAGGGGAATCGAAGATCATAACAAGGACGTTTATGCTCTTGATCTCGAAGAAGGTCCTGGAAACAGAAAAATGCGCGTTGCAAAGGTTGTGGAAAACGAATCTAGTTTGTTCTCTATTCAGCTCGTGTTCAACATGTTCTTTTAATGCTTGATTTTTTAGCTTGAAAAACGGCGGGTGAAAACCCGCTTTTTTTTATAAAAAAAGTGAAAAAATTTCCTGAAAAAAGCGTGTTATATAGTAGACACTTTATCAGGAGAAAACATGAATCATAATCAGGTGGCTCTTTTTGCTCGGCCCGAATTTAATTTGATGCCTCGTGAAAAAATGGAATATGCGGGGGTCGGCGCCTTGAGCAACGAAGAGCTGTTGGCTATTATTTTGGGGAGTGGCAGTCACGAATGCAGTGTTTTTGAACTGTCGAAGCAGTTATCGGATTTCTTGTCGACAGAAACTTCAATTCCTACGCTGGATCGATTAAAGACAATTCGTGGACTTGGAAAAGTCAAGGCGGCGCAAATTCTAGCGTGTCTTGAACTTTCTGGACGCTTTATTTTGAGCGACAAGGCGATTCCTGTTTCTGCTCCCGAAGATGTACTTTCCCGCGTCGCTTATATGAAGTACGAACCGCAGGAACATCTCGTTGTCATTTCTTTAAATTCTGCAAATTACATTATCCGTGTTCATGAACTCACGACAGGACTTGTGAACCAAACTCCTGTCCATCCGCGTGAAGCCTTTGCTTTAGCCATCGAAGATAGGGCCGTTTCTGTGATATTTGTTCATAATCATCCTTCGGGTTCGTTGGAACCAAGTTCAGAAGACATGTCGATTACGCGTTTGCTCTGTGCCTCAGGTAAAATTTTGCAAATACCCGTTCTTGACCACATCATAATTGGTAAAACTGGGTTTACAAGTTTGTGTCGTTGCTATCCGGAACTCTTTGAGAGTACGTTTTTTAAGTAAAATCTTGTAAAAAAAAATACATGAATGGTGCTATTGACGAAAGTATGTATTATTTATCAATTAAAACGAACCTGAAAAAGTGCGGACTTTTTTTTAAAGAGTTATATTTCAGTTAAACATTACTATAAGGACTCATTCTAATCAAGGATGGGTTAAAACAAGGAGACTCTATGAAACGAGTAGCAATGGGATTGGCATTGGCTCTAGCGGCTTCCGCTTATGCTGGTCATGCCAATACGATTAACAAGACGGGCTTTGTCGGTGTCAATAAGACACAGTCAGCTCAGTCTCTTGGTCATTCAAAACTTGTCTTTACGGCATTGGGTGATTACGCTTTTGGTAACAGCATGTTCAAGCCTGATCCAGAAAGCGGTTATGCTTATGCTGTGGAAAATAAGTACACGAACCAGAGAGCTGATGTTGCCCAGTTTAACGGCATCAGTGCTTACGTTGGCCTTGCTATTGGTCTGTTGGATTATTTTGATATCGGTGTAACGTTGCCGGTCTTCTATGACAAGTTCAACGGCAATACCGCTTGCGATCCTGCTGATGTTGATGCAGGTAAGTGCAATGGCGCACCTCTTTCTGGTACGAATGTAGGTTACGTCGGTAACGTTACTGCTAGCTTGAAGGCTCGTGCTCCGATTCCGGCAGACGTTCCTGTTGACTTCGCTGCATTCTTCAGATATTCTTTCAAGACTTCCAAGAATACGAAGCAGGGTCTTTGGGTCCGTGAACCGGAATACTTCCAGAAAGAAACTGGCATGGCTTATCCGTATGGCACGGCAAAGTCTGTATTCACGGTCGGTGCCGCTTTGACGTTTGACCTCTCCAAGGCCGACATCATGCCGCTCCTCGTTCATATCAACGGTGGCTACCGCATGTCTATGGACAAGGCTTATTTGTCCTTCCCGTTTGCAAGCGCAGCTCTCGAATTCTACGTTCTTGACTTCCTTTCGTTCTTCGGTGAATTCTACATGGATATCCAGAGCGACGACTTCGTATGGAACAAGAAGGCCGATGGTTCTCCGATTCCTGAAAAGCTCGACATGAAGCAGGTGACCGGTGGTGCCGTGTTCCATTTGCCGATTGGCCTCGACATCCAGTTCGGTGCATCGTTCTATGTTGGCAATGACAACATGGTTCACTTTGCTCGCGTTATGCACAACGAAGAAAACATGAACCAGGCTGCAGCATTTGCTGGGACCGATCCTACCGGTTCTGCTATTACTGCAGACGGTCAGCTTAAGACGGGTGTCGCAACGACCAAGACTCGCGTGAACCCGCAGATTGCTTTGTTTGGTGGTCTTACATGGTCTGGCTTCCTTGCACCGCAGGACCGCGATGGTGACGGTGTGGCTGACGGTGATGACCGCTGCCCGGATGACTATGGTCATCGTTTGAACGGCGGCTGCCCGATGGGTAACCCGGATAGCGACGAAGATGGTATCTGCGACGCTTGGGTTTCTGAAAAGGGTATGCTTGACGAATTCCGTAATGTTTGCGAAGGCATCGACCAGTGCCCGACCGAAAAGGGTAACAACTCCAATGGTTGCCCGTCTGATGATCCGGACCCGGATAAGGATGGCGTTTGCGATTCTTGGGTAAGCCAGAAGGGCCAGCTCGATCAGTTTAAGGAAATTTGTGAAGGTATCGACCAGTGCCCGGCTGAAGCTGGTACGCTCGTCAACAACGGTTGCCCGGAAGACAATCCGGACCCGGATGGCGACGGTCTCTGCTCTCCGTGGGTCACCGACAAGAACAAGCTTGATCAGTACACTGGCGTTTGCAAGGGCTACGACATGTGTCCGGGTGAAGCTGGTGCTGCCGGCAATAAGGGCTGCCCGTGGGATGATCCGGACAGCGACGGCGACGGCGTCTGCGACGAATGGGTTGTTCAGAAGAAGCTCGGCTACTACTTCGAAAAGGCTGCTGAAGACGAATCTGTTGCTAAGGAATGGTTCATTGGCAAGTCCTGCAAGGGTCTTGACAAGTGCCCGCTCGAACACGGCGTGCCTGCATACGATGGCTGCCCGCTCCCGGATCCGGATCTTGATAAGGACGGCGTCTGCGATGCTTGGGTCACCGAAAAGAACATGTTCAACCTCTATGAAGGTGTCTGCGCTGGTCTTGATCGCTGCCCGAATGAAGCTGGCGACGATGGATTCGGCTGCCCGAAGAAGAAAGTAGAAAAGCTCGAAGGTATCTCCTTCAAGAGCGGCTCTGCAACCGTCAACGCTAACGCTAAGAGAATCCTTAAGGGTATCGCCCAGAAGCTCAAGGAAGACGAAGCTTACAAGGATCTCAAGATTGTGATCCAGGGTCATACTGACAACCGCGGTAAGGCTAAGAAGAACCTCAAGCTTTCTGACCGCCGTGCTAAGGCTGTTATGAAGCAGCTCACCAAGTTCGGTGTTGCTAAGAACCGCATTAAGGCTGTTGGTCTCGGCTCTACCTGCCCGGTTGACGATAACTCCACGGCAGAAGGTCGCGAAATGAACCGTCGTATTGAAATGCACTTCGTCACACCGGAAAATGACGGTATGAAGTGCGAAAGCAACTACGTTGGTGACTAATACCTTTTAGAGTCTCAAACAAAGCCCCGAGCGTAAAGCTCGGGGCTTTTCTTATACCTTTTTCTAAATTTTGAGCATGACAAAACTTGATGAAATTCTCACTGCCAATAACTTTAGCAATCACGATCTCGTTGAAATGCTCCCTGTGAATTTGAACCATAAGATGGTGCAGAAAGCTCGCCTTGGCAAGAAGCCTGTGCCCAAGCATACGCAAGACTTGATTTTGCAGGCTTTGAACAAACTCTTATTGCAAAACGCCGCCGAAGTCGAAGGCAAAGTTGCAAAGCAATACAAACGCGTGGACTTGTTTGACAGCGACGTTGTCGCTTAGCTTTGAGGTGTGTGCACGCTCGTAAACTCGCTTTGAGGTTGCTTTGTGCAAATACTCATACCTCAAAGGCACTTTGTGCCGACCTCATACCCCATACCTCGATAACTTTTATAAATTACAATCATGCAACAGTACCTAGACCTTCTTCAAGATATTATCGATAACGGTGTGGATCGTTCAGACCGCACTGGCACTGGTACCCGTTCTGTTTTCGGTCGCCAGACTCGTTTTGACCTTTCCAAGGGCTTCCCGTGCCTTACGACAAAGAAGCTCCACTTGCGCAGTATCATTCACGAACTGCTGTGGTTCTTGAAGGGCGATACGAACATCAAGTACCTGCACGATAACAAGGTTACGATTTGGGACGAATGGGCTGACGAAAATGGTGACTTGGGCCCGGTCTATGGTCACCAGTGGCGCTCCTGGCCGACTCCGGATGGTGGACACATTGACCAGATTGCGAACTTGATTAACAGCCTCAAGAACAATCCGGATTCTCGACGTCACTTGGTTTGCGCCTGGAACGTTGCTGAAGTCGATAAGATGGCTTTGCCGCCTTGTCATTGCCTGTTCCAGTTCTATGTGGGCGGTGTTGGTGCGTCGGGCAAGCGCAAGCTCAGCTGCCAACTTTACCAGCGCAGTGCCGACATGTTCCTCGGCGTGCCGTTCAATATTGCGTCTTATTCGCTCTTGACGATGATGCTTGCTCAGGTCTGCGGTTACGAAGCGGGCGAGTTTGTCCATACCTTTGGCGATTTGCATTTGTACAGCAACCACTTTGATCAGGCTCGTGAACAGCTTTCGCGTACACCGCGTAGCCTCCCGACAATGAAGATGAATCCTGATGTCAAGGATCTGTTTGATTTCAAGTTCGAAGATTTTGAACTTGTAGATTACGATCCGTGGCCGACCATCAAGGCTCCGATAGCGGTGTAATGAACGCTAGTATCGACTTTATTGGCGATATTCATGGGCACTACGATGAACTCGTGGTGCTCCTTAAAAAGTTGGGCTACGAAGAAAAGGATGGCGTCTATCGCTTTCCGGGTAATGCTCGAACGGTAGTCTTTTTAGGCGATTACATCGATCGCGGGAGCCAAGTTCGTGAAACGGTCAACCTCGTGCGCGCCATGCGTGATGCGGGTTCTGCCGTAGCGCTCATGGGCAATCACGAATTCAATGCGCTCAGCTTTTGGCACGAAAATGGGCTCGGTGGTCATCACATTGAAGCTATTCATGGTGGGTTCTTGCGTGAACATACTTTTAACAAAGTAGCGATTCACGTCAAGACTATTGAAAGCTATCGCGGTCGCAAAGCCGAGTTCACGGAAATGCTCGACTTCTTGAAAACGCTCCCGTTTTACTTGGAAACGGAAACATTCCGTGCGCAACATGCCTGCTTTGACTTGAAAGGCGCGGAATTCTTGAAGTCCAAGAATCTCCGTGCTTTTACAGATGGCAATTTTGATGAACTGATTGCGCGTGCGAACGACCAGTATAATGAATACGAGGACTCGCTTTACTATCCGCTGAATTTGTTCTTGAAAGGACCTGAAATGGATTTGCCGGAAGGCCTCACGTTCCAGGATGCCGAAGGCGTGCGTCGCAAACGTACGCGTTTACGCTGGTGGATTGACCCCAAAAATGCAAACCTGCAAGAAATCAATTTCCAGCCGGGTGTTGAATTGCCTCCGCTTGAAATTCCGCAAGAAATTCACGAACGCGATTTCTATGGCGAAAATGAACGCCCTGTTTTCTTTGGACATTATTGGTTGACGGGACTCCCAGAACTTATTCGTGATAACGTTTGCTGCTTGGATTACAGCGTTGCAGGCTATCGCGGTGATGGGCGCCTTGTTGCATACCGCTTCGACGGTGAACAAAAACTCGACGCTTCTAAGTTCGTCTGGGTCGACGCTATTCGCTAGTGCTTAAAGGCCGTCATCCTGAACGCAACGCGTGAAGGATCCAGTTAAATTTTATTTTCTATATTTTCACCATGCTACAATGGGATACGCTTCTTTCTGCAACGCGTTACGGTCACCCGGCCGATCCGGATCCGAACCGTTCTGACTTCCATCGCGATTACGACCGCATTGTTTTTTCTACCGCATTCCGTCGCCTCGGGCGCAAAACTCAAGTGCATCCGTTCTCGGTGAATGACCATGTTCACAGCCGTCTCACGCACAGCCTTGAAGTTTCGAGTGTTGGCCGCAGCCTCGCGATTACGGTGTATCACTTGATAAAAAAGCATTTGCCGAAATATGTGAACGAATACCAGTTCGGAACGATTGTGCAGTCGGCGTGCCTCGCACACGATATTGGAAATCCGCCGTTTGGTCATGCAGGCGAAGCGGCTATCCGCGAATGGTTCCGCAAGAATCGCCATTCCGCGCCGATGTCCGAAATGAGCGATAAGGAAATCGCGGACTTTGAAAATTTCGATGGCAACGCGCAAGGTCATCGCATTTTGAGCAAGTTGGAATATCACTTCCTTGATGGCGGTATGCGCCTTACGTATGCAACCATCGGCTCGATGATCAAGTACCCGCGATTAGCGTACTACGGCTGCCCGACGAGTTTGTTCAGAACCGAAGCGGAACTTTACCGCGAAACGGCGGAAATCCTTGGCATCCCTGAAATCGAAAATGGCGTGTGGGCGCGTCATCCGTTAGTGTATTTGATGGAAGCTGCCGACGACATTTGCTATTCGATTCTCGATGTCGAAGATGCGATTGAACTTGGCATTCTCACGTTTGGCGATGTGCGCAACATGTTCAGTTTCTTGTGCGGCCCGGATGTGGATATTGACCGTGAATTCGAAGAAAACGGCCAGAACTTTAGAGACTTCCTCAGCAGTATTCGCGGGCGCGCTATCCAGAATTTGATTGATGACGTGGCCGTGCTTTTCGTAAAGCATTACGACCGCATTATGGAAGGTTCGCTTGACAAGCACTTGATTGACCTTTCCCGTTCCGATACGATGGAAGGCATTCGCATTGCAAAGCGCTTGGGTGTGGAACGCATTTACCCGGACCGCCGCAAGACGGAACTTGAAGTCGGTAGCTACACGACGCTCAGCACCGTGCTCGATGCGTTTATCAACGGCGTTTACGATTACCGCCAGAATGGTCGCAACTCGTACCGCGCCAACCGCATTGTTCGCCTTATCGGGCAAGCAAAAATTGGCCAAAGTGTAACGACCGCCGAAGCGTACCACCAGGTACTCGACTTTGTGAGCGGCATGACGGACAATTACGCTACTTACTTGGCTCGCCAAATTGGTGGCCTTGCAATGGGCTATTAAAGGTGCGCAAATTGAACGCCGGTATTAAAAACGATTTCTCGAAAATATGGTTGTTCGATTACGACCTCACGCTTTATGGTGAAGAGGAACGTTTTGTTCTAAATTCACTAGACCATCGCATTGCTGAATTTGTCCAAAAAACGGTTGGCGGTACATTCGAAAGCGCAACGGAAATCCGCAAGGATTATCTGCACCGTTTTGGTACAACGCTTTCGGGGCTCATCGCAATGAACGGAACCGCTCCCGACGATTTCTTTGACTTTATCCATGAACCGGAGTTCTTAGTTTACCCAAAAGTATCGCCCGAAAAATTTGCACTGCTAAAGTCGCTTGTGGGGCATCGCTTTGTGTTTACGAATGGGCGTGGGGATTGGAGCCGCGCCGGCATGGCTCGCATGGAAATTGCGCCTGCGATTGAAGATGTTTTTGACCTCAAGCTGATGGATTGGGAAGGAAAACCGCACGCAAGCGCCTACGAAAAAATTGAAAATTGGCTGGAAGCTCGCGGTGTCTTGGATGCAAAAGAATCAGATAAGTCTAGAATTGTGCTGCTCGAAGACTCGCTCCGCAATTTGGAACCCGCTCATGAACGCGGTTGGACGACGATTCTTGTGAATCCTAACATACAAGCGCCCGATTGGGTGGATTTTCATATCCCGCATTTACTAAATTTAAGGGAGAAATTAGTCAATAGTCATTAGCCCGTGGTCATTAGAATTTTTCTAATGACTAACAACCGATAACCATTGACCACTCACTAAACCATTAACCTCAAAGCCCGCTGTGGCGGGCGACCTCACGGCTCATACCTCTAATATGCTCGAATTACTTTCCATGGATTTTATGCAGAACGCCCTGATTGCTGCGTTGCTTGTAGCCATTGCATGCGGGGTCATGGGAACGTATGTAGTCGTGAACCGTCTCGTTTCGCTTTCGGGCGGTGTGGCGCATGCTTCGTTCGGCGGTGTAGGGCTTGCTTGCTTTATCGGTTTTTCGCCGATGTTTGGAGCTCTCGGTTTTGCTTTGGCCTGTGCTATGCTCATGGGGGCACTCACATGGCGTGACCGTAAACATGCAGATACTTTTATCGGTATTATTTGGGCCGCAGGCATGGCGCTTGGCGTGATTCTTACGGATTTAACGCCCGGCTACAGTGGTGAAATGATGAGTTTTTTGTTCGGTAGCTTGTTGACCGTTCCGACAGAACTTCTCTGGTGGATGGGCGTATTGCTCGTGTTTATCCTTGCATCGGTCTCCATTTGCTATCGCAACTTTCTTTCGATTTCGTACGATCCGGAATTTGCGCGTGTCCGCGGCATTCCCGTGCTGAATTATTATATGCTTTTGATTGCGCTCATTGCACTTACAGTCGTGATTGCCGTGCAGGCCGTGGGCATGATTCTCGTGATTGCGCTTTTGACAATCCCTGCATATATCGCGGAATGTTATGCAAAGAACCTGTTGCAGATGATGGTAATTTCCGTTTTGGTCTCGCTTGTACTTGTGGTGCTTGGACTTTTGGTGGCTTGCCAATTGAATTTTGTCGTAGGCCCAACGATTATTGCGGGTGGAGTTGTACTTTACTTGCTCAATTTTGCTGTAAAAAGGATTGTGAAAAAATAGGAGAGGGAAATGTTTTCAAAATTAAGTATCTCAGTTGCTTTCTTGTGCTCGTTCTTGGCAACATCGGCTTTCTCTGCTGTTGCCCGTAATACGTTCGACAACATGGATGTCAAAACGTCTTATTCCGAACTGTTGCAAGAAAAAAATGCACGAAATGATTCTCTGTTGCCGGCTTTCGATGGCGACAAGGCTTTTGCCGAAGTGCTCCGCTTGAATCCGAATTTTTGGAGCTTGGGCAGCGCTATCAATAAAGAAGAATCTCTCGTGACGAAACTTCACGTCAGCTTGATTTTTGTGGATGGTACTCGCGAAGACCCGTTCTGCGAACTCGATAAAGATGCGAAAAATACTGCCGACGAATGGAACGTGCGCATCGGTGCGGACTTCGTTTCTGCAGGTTCGAATACCGTGCATATCCACGTGCAACAGTGCTTGGATTACGTTCGCGACCAGCTCGGTTACGCCATCAAGAAAGGTGACAAAATTGTGCGCGTCCCGCCCAAGGAAGTTCTTGATAAAATCAAGAAAAGCGAAATCCCGGATGCCATCGATATCGATTTGCAACAAACTCTCTTGAAGGCTCACGAAGACGTGAATCTTACCGGCAAATGCCCTAAGGATATCGAAGCCTACATCATCCTCATGAACGTCTACAATCAAGTCAAGAAAATGAAGATGGACTACGTTGTTATCAACGACCAGTTGAATAAGCATCGCAATGGCGGTTCCCGCGTGCAGTCCTGTGCTTTTAGCCGTGAATGGAATAAGCGTTACCAGGAAAGCGCTAGCTTCGAATGCGACATCGATAATGACCGTTGCACCTACCGCCAAGAAAACGACGGTGTTACAGAATGGTCGATTAACTACGAAAATGACCGCTTTGAATACATCAACAAGAAGTTCCTCTTTTTCAATCGCAATCCGATGAGTATCCATAAGGGCGGCACGATGATGGACCTTCGCCTTATCCGCCTTTCCACGACACTTTATCTGGAAGCCTACATCAACCTGAAGGGTGAACCTGTGACGCTCGGACTTATCGTTGTGCCGGGAGACAAGAGCATCAAGGACTACGAAGATGATCGCCCGTCTTACGAAGAATCCCGCGAACTCACGGAATAATAATGGAGTACCACGCGTAAAGCGTAAAACGTCATCCTGAGCGAAGGACGTAGCCCGAAGCCGAAAGATTCTGCTTCGTCATCCTGAGCAAAGCGATATACGAGACTTGGGGCTTCAGACCCTTAGTGGAGTTAGGTTCGAAGGAGCAGGATCCAGTAACATTCCTCTTTGCATGTCATCCCGCACTTGTTGCGGGATCGCCTTTTCTAACCATCATTTTTACATTGTCATTCCCGGCTCCGACCGGGAATCTCCTTTTTAGCTCAAATTACGCGAAAACGCTCTTTTTTGGAACGTTTTTTTGTATGAAAAAGTTGCATTGCTTTATGGTAAAGTATATCTTTACGAAAGAAAAAAAGACGGAGATAGACATGTTTGATTACGCTCGTTACAGATCGTTGACAAAAAAAGCGGATTGGCGTGGTATTTGCGAATTGAATGGAGTTCATTTTGATTCTTTCTCCCCAAAAAACATGCTGGAAAGTTAAATGAAGTTCGTAAAGGTGATGGTCTTATTGCGAATTGCATTGGTCGAGGATTGTTTCTTGGGACATATTCTGCAGATAAGTGTAGTGTAAAAGGCATTTATAAAAGAGAGCAAATGAGGAAATAGTTATGGGTATTATTGACGCTTTGTTTTTTAAGTATTTTGGTCCTGTATTCATAAAAGAAGATTGTGATGCAGAATCTTTTATAGAAAAGATGAAAACACTTTCATCAAGAGCTTCTGGAAAACTCAAAGATAAAATTGGTGAGCAAATTACTATTGCTGAGGCTGGATTAAAAGGCGAAAAGCAGATTGCGTTTGAGTTGAAAAATAGTGGCATGGATATGCTTGTTATGCATGATCTCTATTTGGAAAAGAATTGTCTTTCTGCTCAGATAGATTATTTAGTGATAACAAGAAAACACATCTTTGTTATTGAATGCAAAAACCTTTATGGTAATATTGAAATTGATGAAAAGGGAAACTTTATTCGTCACAAAGGATCTGGAAAGTTTTATCGAAAAGAGGGCTTTCCATCTCCAGTTTCCCAAAACGAACGACATTTAAATATTCTCAAAGAAATTCGCCGAGAATACAAAAATAATTTTGTAACGCAGGGCCTTTTTGATAAATTGTTTCCACAAACTTATCGTTCTATTGTTGTTTTGGCAAATCCAAAGACAATTTTGAATGACTCAAAAGCTCCTGAAGATGTTCGTAAAGTCGTCATTCGTTTGGATCAACTTGTTGCCTATATCAGAAAAATTGAAGATCAAGATGATTCTTTAAAATCTTCAGAAAAAGAAATGCATGAACTCTTAGATTCATTCCTTAAGTGCAGCAAGCCTAATAAATCTGATTATGCAAAGAAATATGAGGATTTGCTTACAGAAGTGATTGCAAGTAAGGTAAATCCTCAAATCGAAAATCATATAGAAAAATCAAGTCCGAGGATGGAAAAAGCTTCTAAAGACAAATCTATTTTGGAAAATTCTACAAAGCTAGAAAAAATCTGCCCCAAGTGTGGTAAATCGTTAGTTCTGCGAACTGCTAGGAAAGGCGAAAATTCTGGCAATCAGTTCTGGGGCTGTTCTGGATTCCCAAAGTGCTGGTATAGAGAAGATGTATGAGTCATTTTTAAAATTTCCATGGAGCCCGTGTTCGTGAAAAAAGTTCTTTGCCTATTTGCATTTTTGCTGCTCTTTACTGCTTGTTCTGAATATCCAGAAATGGATGAGGATATCCTTTTGTTTCATGTCCTGAGGGAGCAGGAAATAGAATTGGATAATGATGAAGAAGAATATGTCAATGTGATTGCGAAGTCCTTCGGGATGGATGCGAAGCTGGTTCGGAAAATACAAAAGGCGGTCTTGTCAAAGGAATCGTTGCCGAATGACTTGATGGTTACGATTCGTCGTGATTTCGATGCGGCATTGTATGCCA
>Ga0310786_10005447_pt1 | contig 17264 bp, 9 predicted proteins | sample AusTroGonzalo_MG_FD_203881 | JGI IMG/M metagenome (GOLD analysis project Ga0310786, IMG submission 203881) | Bovine rumen microbial communities from tropical cattle in Woodstock, Queensland, Australia - Gonzalo_03 (v2) (version 2) | ecosystem: Host-associated > Mammals > Digestive system >... | reverse complement strand
GGCTCATAACCTGAAGGTCGTTGGTTCAAATCCAGCCCCCGCTACCAAAATCTGTCTGGTGCAAGCAGCGGCGGACCGTAGCGCAGCCTGGTAGCGCGTTTGCTTGGGGTGCAAAAGGTCACGAGTTCAAATCTCGTCGGTCCGACCAATAAGGCATTATCTACCGGCGTTCCACGAATACTCTGCGGAGGGCGTCTAGATAGCCGTATCCGAAGTGGTCGTCAGGCTCCAGATAGCTGCCCTCGGTCCATTCGTTCCACGAATTCACGGTAATGAGACGCGGGCCGTCTGCCGGCAGGTTCGCGTCGGCCCACTCCCGGACACGGCGGGAAAACTCCTCGAAGACAAGCGGATCGCGTCCATGGACGATGTTGCGCCTTTCCCATGCGGGATAGCGCGCGTTGTTGTCCCACCCGCATGCCAGATGGGGATAGTACACCGCGCCGACTGCCGCAGCCTCGCGCTTGGCTACGGCAAACCGCGAAATCGCCAGCTCGCCGTACTGCCGGTAGGTGAGCTCGGCCTCGTTGGTGGAGTTCACGCGATCGCGCGTCCGATAGTTCCAGTTGTAGGAAGTCATCGAATCCGCGCCTATCTCAACCGGCCGGGACTCTTCCCCGACCAGCTGCAGATGGAGGTCCGGGAAGCCCGCCTTCTTCACCTCCGAACGCAGGTAGGCGATCCGCTCCCTGGCCTTTTCAATCCCATCCCATTCGACGAACGAGCTGGCGCGGTAGATCGACAGGACGGGGCAGCCCCTGATCTTGTAATAGTTGGGCCGCCTGAAGTATGCGCCGATCCAATGGCCTACAATCGTGCGGAAGTCCTCGTCGGAAACCCTGGCGGGCCAGATGACGTCCCACTTCTCCTCGCCGCCGACCTTGTTGTTCCAGGACTTGTTTACGGCATGATTGGCCCACATGATGTAAAAGCGCATCCGGCCGTTGTTGGGGGCCCTTAGAAATCCCTTCTCCAGAGCCTCTTCGAGAAAGGGCCGCCCCTCGTACCAATACCAGTCGTATATGAAGACATTGACCCCCGCCGCCGTCGCCGCGTCGATCTTGCGGGCGACCACGACCGGATCGGCCTCGTTCTCGTATCCCCAGAGCGGCCGTGCGTCCTGGTGGTCGTCAGGACAGCGCTTTGTCGACTCGTAGACGTTCTGCCACTCGCCCTTGCCGTCTTTGAAGATCCCAAGCTCACCCCACCGGGCAGCAGGATGATAGGCCGGCCACACATATGCCGCCACGTCGTACTCCGCCGCCGCCAGCGACCCTGTCGCCAGCGCCAAGGCCGCCGCCTTCGCAAGACAGAACCTAAGACGCATCGCCCGTCACGCCCCCTTCGACCAGATCTTCCACTCGGAGCAAATCGGCTCGCCGGCATTGCCCCATACGTCCAGCGGCCGCACCACGAAGCGCGACTCCCAGCCGTCGGGGATCTCGTCCGCCCCGAACCTGCAGACAACGGGACGCACATCCGACGCGACCGAGCCAAGATATCCCGGGGAATACACGTGCTTTTCCATCCGCTTGCTGACGCAGTCTCCCTGGCGAACCTCGACCATCACCGAATAGTCGTTGGCGCGAAGCCGTCCCTCCGCCGCCGGGGCCGGAGGAAACGACACCGAACGCATCGGCGCCTCCGTGCCGTCGCGGTACCTGCCGGGGGCGAACTCGGAGACCTCGACCGCCGCCCCAGCCGGAAACGCCGGCAGCGACCCACGCGCCTCCCGCGCCCGCCTGGCAAATGCATACGGACGCTCCTCCGGCGGCTGGCCAAAGGAGGCGACGGGAATCACCCAGTCCGGACCCAATGTCGCGTCGGCGTCAAACTCCCAGCGCCTGATCACCACCGCGTCGTCGCGGACCAGCATCAGGTACCCCTGCGAGCAGCGGTCCATCCCCTCGCACTGCGCCATCGCCTTAGACGGCTTGGCCGGGACCTTCGGAGGACGGTCGAACGAAGAGTACCCGTTCTCGCGCCCGGCATCCGTGCCGCAGTACGAATGCGACGGAATCTGGATCGCCGTGAAAGCCCCCTGCCATATGTTCCTCTCGTCGACCGCCGTGCGGTGGCAGTGGCCGTTGAAGGCGATGAGATTGGGATACTTTGCGAACAGCTTCGTCGTAAGCCCGTCGTCCTGCCCGTAGATGAAGGCGCCGCCGGACGTGTTGCGCGGTATGCGGTGCTGCGAATAGAAGAGCGGCTTCCCCGGGTCGACCCTTAGCTTCGCCATGACGTCCGCAAGGCCTGGGACGTCGTTGCCGGACGAGTTGCCCGGCTCTCCGCGCGTGAAGTGCGACAGCACGAATGTATAGCCTTTGACGGTCTTGACCGAAATCTGGCTGAACGGCTCCTTGAACGCCCGCTCCCACGCCGTCTTGCGGTTGTCCCCCTCGAAAAGCAGAGAAGCCTTGCGCTTGGCGTCGTCGGGGCAGAACTTCTTCGCCTCGGCGCGGTCGACATACCATGTCGCCATGTCATGGTCGCCATAGTGAAGAAGATTGGCGACCGGGCGGCCGTCCGTCGCCGAGCGGCCATTCGGGAACACCCTGAACCACGCCGCGGCGGCCAGGTCGAGCTGCCATGGCAGCCCGTAGTCGGCGATGTCGGACCCCCCAAGCACGCCGTCGACCTTCCACTCGTCGAACTTCCGCAGAGTCCTCTCGAACTTCGGCACGTCCGCCTCCGTGCGAATGTGTATGTCGGACAATACGCCGATCCTGAGCCGTACCGGCCCCTTCGACTCGGCGGCAGCTCCCGCCCGCGGAACGACAAGCCCCGCGCCGAGCGCCGACATCCCCAGCAGGAAGTCCTTCCGAGAAGCCTTCGCGTCCAGTCCCCCAATGCTCATTTCACGCCCTCCGCAGTCGATCCGGGAATGGGCTGCTCGTGTTCGCCGACCGACAGCATCATCGTGTCGTGCGGCGCGATGCGCCCAGACAGCTGAGACTTGACCGGAAGCGACGGGAAATCGCGCAGCACTTCAATGTCCGAGACGCTGCCCGAGAACAACATCTTCGCGTTCATGTAGGTTTCGCCTTCGTTCCTCCCGAAGACGGCCAGGCGCCCGTCGGCCTGCCGGTAGCCGAATACGCGCAGCCCCTTGACCGTCGGCGAGAATGGCGCTGTCCGCCAGTTCATTGAGTCTGCAAGGGCCTCGAAGGCGGATGCCGGAGGGCGATGCTCGGGAATCGGCTTCTTCCAGTAGCAGCTATGGTTCTGCGGCATGCCGGGGAAAAGCGGCGTGTCCTCCGGCAGCATCTCGTACGGCTGGTCGTTGGGCCACCGTCCGCCGCGGCCGAACTCGAACACCGCGGCAAGGCGGTTGCGCAGGGCGGAAAGCTCGTCCGGAGGGAAGTATTCGGGGTTGAGGATCAGCAGCGGCATCTTCTTGTCGGCCAGCGCGTCCTCGACGGACACGGACCCGCCGATGAAGGCGCCGTGGTGGATGAGTTCGTAGAGAAGCGTGTTGGAGTTCGCGAACTTGTTGGTGACGCACGCCTCGAACTCCGCGTCGAACGCCCGGTCGCTCCAGACAACGCGCACGCCCTCCGGCCCCTTCGCCGGGGCGAACGACAGCCGCCAGGTGCGGTCCAGCTCGCGCCACTCGTCCCTGGAAACGCCGTCCGCGAGACACGCGAGATACCCCTCCAGCGCGCGCTTCCCGCCGTAGAAGACGCTGCCGAGCGCCAGCGCCTCGCTCGCAGTGCGCGTCGGATCGTGCTTCAGGGCGTTCCACTGCTCCCAGCCGTCGCCGATGGCATGGAGCAGCACGAGCGGCGTATCGGGAACGCTGGCCTTGAGGCGCATGAGCATTGCCGTCGAACGGTCGAGCGCCGAGGAGTCCTGGAAGTTCCAGCCCTCGATCTCCTGCGCCGCGGCGGACGATTCGACTGTAAAGCCGTCCACGCCCGCCTTGACCAGCAGCCTGTGGTCGACGCCGTACCGGTAGAGCGACTCGAACGGGTCTCGCGTCCAGCAGGTGTTGGCCCAGCATACGAGCCCCCTCTCCTTCAGGGGCTTCAGCAGCGTTCTGAAGTTGTCCGCGTACCGACGAGCCGTGTCGCGGGCTATGCGTGCGCGGTCGGCGTCCGCGCACGTCGGCAGCAGGTAGCGCGGCGGCGCATAGCCGTCCGCCGCGTGGAAGCCGGCAAAGCCGTAGTCGGCCAGGAAGGCCGCCAGCCGCGGCGCCATCCACTCGGCGCGCTCGGGCGACACGGGGAACTTGTCGTGGCGGGCGAAGAACGAGGCCAGCGTCTTCACGCCGTGCTTCGCAAGCTCGGCGACGAGCGCGCGGACCTGCGACGCCGTCCACGTCTGGTACCGCCGCTCCCGGTTGAACGGGCGCCCGTTGGCGGAGACGCAGCAGTTCTTCGTCAGCTCGAAGTCGTCGTCCGACCCGGGCCTGTGGTTGAAGTAGAGCTGGTCGTCGCCCAGAAGCAGCGCCACAGTCTCCGGCTTGAGGTCATGGCGCGAGAGGTACTCCTCTACGCCGAAGTCTTCCCTGGAGTTGTCGAAGGCTATGAGCTCCGTCCACAGGAATATGCGCGGCAGGACCTTGTCGAGCCCGGCCGGCATCACGGACGCCGGCACCGGCTGCTCGTGCTCGCGCACGGCGAGCATCATCGTGTCCCAGGGGGCCACGCGCACCTTCGCCGTCGTCTTGACAGGGAGCGAGGGGAAGTCGCGCAGAACCGTCACGTCCGAAACGCTGCCGCCGAACGCGATGTCGGTGTCGAGATACGTGCCGCCCTCGTTGCGCCCGCATACGACGAGGCGGCCGTCCTCCAGGCGCCCGCCGAATGGACGCATCCGCGGCGACCCCGGCTCGAACGGCACGTGCGCGGCGGAGTTGGCGGCCCAGACGATGTGCCTGAACGCCGCCTCGGTCGGCAGGTTCTCCGCCAGGGGCTTCTTCCAGTAGCAGGACTTCTCGTCCGGAAAGCCGGGGAACGGCGGCGTGTCAGCCGGAAGCATCTCGTAGTCTCCGAGCAGAGGCGAGGCCGGTGCTCCGCGGCCGAACAGCACGACCTCGGCCGTGCGGTCCCTGAGGGCCGCCAGCTCGTCCTCGGGGAAGAACTGCGGATTGAGTATGAGCAGCGGCAGCGACTTGTCCGCCAGGGCATCCTCGACGCGGACGCTGCCTCCGAAGAAGAGGCCGTGCCGGATCAGCTCGGCGAGCAGCGTATTGGACGACGCGTCGCGCGAAACCACGCACGCATCGAACTCCGCGTCGAACGCCCGGTCGCTCCATACGACGCGCACGCCGACGCTTTCCCGCGCAAGGAAGGACAGCCGCCAGGTGCGCGAGAGCGTCTGCCACTCCTCCTTTCCGATGCCGTCCGCAAGGCACGCCAGATATCCCTGCAGGGCGCGCTTCTTGCCGCAGAACACGTTGCCGAGCGCCAGCGCCTCGCTAGCAGTGCGCGTCGGGGAGTGGCGCAGGGCGCTCCACTCCTCGGTGCCGTCGTTTATGCCGTGCAAAAGGACGAACGGCAGGTCGGGCACGCAGGCGCGCAGGCGCGCCAGCATTGCGGTCGAGCGGTCGAGCGCGGAGGAAGCCTGGAAGTTCCAGCCCTCGATCTCCTGCGCCGCGGCGGACGACTCCACGACAAAGCCGTCGACCCCGGTCTTAGCCAGCAGGCGGTAGTCTACGCCGTAGCGGTAAAGCGCCTCGTACGGGTCTCGCGTCCAGCAAGTGTTGACCCAGCACTTCAGCCCCCTCGGCTTCAGCTTCGAGACGAAGGTCTTCCAGTTGTCGGCATACTTCTGCGCCGTCTCGCGGGCTATGCGGACGCGGTCGACGCCGGAGCACTTGGGCAGGATATAGCGCGGCGGCGAGTAGCCGTCCGAGCCATGGAGGCCGTCAAAGCCGTAGTCCGTCAGGAACGAGGCCAGCCGGTCGCCGACCTCCTCCGCGCGCGCCGGACCGACCGGATAGGCGTCGTGGCGGGCGAAGAACGACGCGAACACCTGTATGTCGTGGCGCTTCAGCTCGGCGACAAGCCCCTTGAGCTGGCGCGAAGTCCACTCCTGCCGCCGACGTTCGGGATTGAACGGCCGCGCACGGTAAGCGCAGTTCCTGGGCCGTAGGGCGAAGTCCTCCGTCTGGCCGGGCCTGTGGGTCAGCATCAGCTGGTCGTCGTCGAGGAGTATGGAGATCACGTCGGGCTTTATGTCCATGCGGCCCAGGTACTCCGCGACTCCGAAATCCGGCTGCGTATTGTCGAATCCTATCAGTTCGAGCCACAAGAACAGCGACAGCAACTTCATTTCTTCGTTCCTCCGAACATTTTACGCTAGCTTCCGTTTGGCGACCTGCTCCCTGCGCTCGCTACCGCAAGGCAGGCGGGTCGATCTCGTCAAATATGCAGCGGCCGGCCCGGGCGGACCCGTCATATACGGCGAACGCCTCCGCGTGGGGGACTCCGACGCGGTTGCCGCGGAAAACGGAGTCCCGCTCCTTGCGCTTGCGTATCTCCTCGCCGGCCTGGCACTCGTAGCAGAGTATGAGCTTGTCCTTCTTCTCCTTCACGCGGGATATGTCGACGTAGTACGCCGGCTGGAAGGTCCGCGACTGCGTGGTCTGCTCCATGAAGTACATCTCCGGCTTGATCTTGGCCAGGTAGACGGCGTGCAGGGCGGCCGCGGCGGACTGCACGTGGTCGGGGTGCGTGTCGAGGGGCCAGTGCATTATAATCGCCCTTGGCCTGAGCTCCTTGAAAATGTCGGCGAGCATGCCGGTGGACTCGCGGCCCGCATAGGCCATTCCGTAGAAGTTCGTCTCGCACAGGAAGTACGGCTCCGTGCCGAGCATCGCGCAGGCGGCGCGTTCCTCGGCCATGCGGAGTCTCGCGGTGGAACCGTCGCGGAAACCGGCCTCTCCGAGACCGCCTTCGCCGCGCGTGAAGTCGACGACGCGCACGTCGAACTTCTCGGCGAGCAGGAACGCCGTTCCCGCGCAGCCGGCGAGGTCGTCGGGATGTGCGCAGACGAAGACGACGCTTTCACGCGCCGCACAGGCGGCACGCGGCTGCGCGCCGGCGAAAGCAGTCAAACAGGCAGCCGCCAACGCCGACGTAAAGAACGCTTTCCTAACCATGTTTCCTCCCCCTGGTGTCAATGCAAAAGACCTCATTCGCCGCACTTGACCATCTTGCCGTCCGCAAGGTTGACAAGGCGCACCTCGCCTTCGACCGGCGCCGACGTCTCCCAGACATATTCGCCGTCCGCCACGACGGCGAAACGCGTCGGGCGCCCCTTGGCGCGGATGGCGATCGGCACCAGCACGTCCCTGTCCCCTCCCGTCACGCGGATTCGCGAGCCGGCGACCTCGAGCGCAAGCGGCCCAAGCGGCCTTTCGGCGAAAAGGAGGCACTTCCCGTCAGCAGTGTCGTAGGACACCTCGACTTCGGTGTCTCCGTTCGGCAGCACCCTGAACGGCACCGCCGCGTGGCGCACAAGGTCGTAGACGGCGCCGGCCCTGCGGCGGACGGACACCTTGCCCGAGTTCGCGCAGCCACGCTCCTTGACCATCTTCCACTGGCCGACGTAGTCGCCGAATTCGCGGCGGTCGTTGATGGCGAAGAGGTAGTCGCTTGTCCTGTATGTCCGCACGAATGTCACGATGTCGGCGTTGTCGGAGTCGGACGGCGGGCGGTAGAACGGCGCCAGGTCTGACTTCAGCTCCGCGGCCGCCTTCTTGAGCGCGGCGTCGCTCCCGGCTCCGTCGGCCCATGTGCGCCGGAAGCTCTTCAGCGGCAGGTCGGGGAGTATCCCCGGAACGAAGTGGTTGTCCGCCACGATGAGCCCGCCCCTTTTCTGGAAGGCGACAAGCGCCTCGAAAGTCGTCCGCGTAAGGACGTCGCAGTGCGGCGCCAAAATCACCTTCACCGTCGGCGGAATCCCGTCCCGCGCAATCTCCTCCTCGTAGAGCACATACGGCTGCAGATGCGCCGCGTCGGCCTGGATGCCGAACTGGTATATGAAGCCGTCCCACCCCCAGCTGCCGCGGTTGGCGAAGAACGTCGAGGCGTAGCTCTCCAGCATCGCGACTTCAGGCGCGCGCTCCGGAATCGCCCTGAAAAGCGGCCCCAGCCGCCGGCCGACGCGGTTGAAGACGTTCGAGATGACGTTGATCGTCTCGCCGTTCGTGAACTGGTAGCCCGCCGCCAGGGGGTCGCGCTTTTCGCCCCACTCGCCGCTCGTCGCGTCAAAGAGCGCGCTCCAGGCGTAAATGCCGATGCCGTCCAACTGATGCGAGAAGCAGGTCCAGAGCGCCTCGCGCATGATGTCCGGCGGCGTCGTCATGTATACGACGTTGGGACGCTCCCTGAGCCACGCCGGCTCGTTTTCGACCTTCACGTCCTTGGGCGCGAGCCGGCTGCGGTAGGAGATTGCCTGGACCATCGAGAACACCCTCTGTCCCGGCATGCCCCTGGCCATGGCCTGCTGCTCGGAGATGACATAGTGTATGTTGTAGGGCTCTGGCGTCGGATAGGTCCACTGGTTGTTGTGCGACAGTTCTCCGCCGGACCCCCACAGCGGCGGCGTACGCACGACGGGATCGTATATCGAGACGAGCTTGCGCCCCAAGACCTCCTCGAACACCTCCTTGGCCTTGGTCTGGTAGTCGTTCCACCCGTCGCCCTTCTTCCAGAACCACTTGTAGAACTTGAGAAGCCTGTAGTCCTCGTCCACAATGCGCATCACGGGGAAGTCCGCCAGCTGCAGGTAGTGCGGCGCGACGCGGTTCTTGTCCACCTCGGGCGGAACCGCCTCGCCGGTGGCCGCGCGGTAGCGGCGGGCGAAGTCCTCGCGGAACGACGGCCGCGAATGGTCCCTCACTTCGCTCGACGGTTCGATGCCGATGCAGGCGGGATGCCGCTTCAGCGACTCGGCCGCAAGGCGCACGCCCCTGACCGCCGCCGTCATCGCCACCTCCCACCCCATGTCGGCGTTGTCGCAGGCGGAGCCATCCCTGTTAATGCGCGGATAAAGCGCGACGAACTCCCTGCGCTGCGGAATGGCCAGCTGCTCCATGTAGTCGAGCCCGACGGCGGAGACGTCGTCCATCCACTTCTTCCGCTCCGCCGCCGACCGGGCATCGTACCGCCCGGTGCGGGGGTTGTACGCGGCAAAGCAGTCGCTCATGAAGAGGTTGAAGCCGCTGGCCGCCAGAACCCTGAGCGTCGAAGGCTTGTAGAGCCAGAAGAACCGGAACTGGTCGTCCGGATTCTGCCGCGGACCTGGAACCGACGGATCGGCCGCAGCCGCCCAGGCGGCCGACAACGCCAACGCCGCAATCACTGCCCGCATTTGATGACCTCCACCGAAAACTTCAGCCACTTGTCCTTGCCGCGCTCGTCAGTGACCCACATCTTGTTCTCCGAGCCCCACTTTACGACCTTCGTGGCGTCAAAGCGGAAATCCCTCGCCCCGTCCACGGCCGGATCGTACTCGGCCGCCAGGACGTCGTTGACCCAGACGAGCAGGTGCTGTTTCGTCTCGCCGAACCAGATCTCGACCTCGTCGCAGGCCATCTTCGCCGGCATCACGAACGACTCGCCCTCGGCGGCGATCGACTTCAGGCGGATCACCTCGTGGTCGTTCGCGGGGTCCTGCGACAGCGGCAGCGGCGACGCAGCGCGCCTTCCCGGCTTGCGCTCGCGCGTCAGCTCGCGCGCCAGGGCCTTGACCGCGTCGTCGGGATCGTCCAGCGCCTGCACAGAGGCGGCCTTACCCTTCGCCGCGTCGCTTTCGAAAAGACGGGCCAGCGCATAGCGCCGGACTCCTGGATCCGCATCGTGCAAGAAGCGCTCGATCGCGTCGGCTCCCCCCGCCGACATCGCCTCCCGAGCCGCCCTGCGGTGCCGCACGGCATCCTCCTGCGGCGTCGCAGCAGCAGCCGTCAGCGCCGCGAAAGCCGCAGCCAACGCAAACAGTCGCGCGTTCATTTGAGGATCATCATTAGGCCGCGCTGCGGAACGAGATAGACGCATCCGTCCACGGACTGGCGGATCTTGAAGTCGCCGCCGACAATCTCAATGTCGCCATCGGCGAAGTCGCCGTTGCGCTGGGTGCAGTCTATGAGCTTGACTGTGCTCTCGCCGGTGAAGCCAGTCGCGTCGACGACGAGCTTAGAGCCGGCATTGACGTTCAGGGGGCCGTTGATCCTGAATGTCGGCGCCTGTTCGCCGGAAACGACGACCTTGATCGTCGCCTGGCTGCCGGCCACAGCCGAATTCGTCAGCGTCAGGTAGTCGCCGATAGTCAGGGAGCCGTTGCCTGAAAGCTCGATCGTTCCGGAGCCGTCGAGGCCGACCACGCCATGGTGCGCAAACGACATCGTGCCGCCCGAGATCCGCAGCGTGCCCTCGGCCGTGCCGGCGGTGTCGGCTGGCAGTTCGCCGGACTCGTCGTTGCGCTGCAGGAGCGACAGCGTTGTGCCGCCGACGTAAAGCGGACAGGCCATGGTCGCCGTGCCGCCGCTCATCTCGTACGTCCCCCTTCCGCCGAACGCACCGATCACCAGGGCGTCGCGCGGACGATTGTACGACTCGTCTGCGCAGTCGCTAGTGAACGTGCCGCCGGACTGCGTCACCGAGGCAACCGCCTTGCCGATGCCGATTATCTTCACGCATTTCCCGCACGAAATCGTCCCAGCGCCCCTAAGCACCAGCCTGGCGTCCGTCCAGCCGTTCATCAGGTGCTGATATTTCGTGCCGACGAGCCCCGCGCCGACGACCATGCCCCACATGCCCTTGTTGGGCGTCGTTCCGTGCGAATTCGCGGCCTCGCAGTTGAACGTTCCGCCCGCGACCGTCACAGTGCTCGTGCAGCACATGTCCCTGGCATTCTCATGGGTGGGATTCGAAAGGTTGCTCGGCACGCCGCCTATTCGAAGCCCGTACCCCACGAAATTTATGGTTCCCCCGGTCTGGTTCATCTCCCATATGCCTGTGCCATTGCCGAGATTGGATCTGATGCCGAAAGTCGCCGTGCCGCCGGAGACGTTGAGGTATCCCTTCGAGTTGCCCGTGCGCATATCGGACTTGCCGAATATTACCGCGTTCATTCCCCGCGCGTCAAGCGTCGCGTTTTCGGAGATGTTGATCGTAGCCGTCCTTCCGCTGTCGGAGGAATAGGGGCCCATCGTCAAGTAATTCACGTCGCCGCCAGTTGAGGTGATGCTCAGCTTGGAATTGCCCCTGAAGGTGCTGATGCCCCTGCCGAAGCCAAGCCCTCCGCCATTGCTAAGCACCATTTCCGCGTTGCCGCCCATGATGAACACGTCGGAGTCGCTCTTGGTTTCAAAGTAGGCGATCCCCACGTTGTGTTTGGAGGAAGTGTCGATCAGCTCCAGACGCCCTCCGTTCAGGACGACTTGGTTGCAGTACCAGCTCGCCGACGGCACGAGCATAACTGCAGACCCCGCGAAGTAGGCGTTCCCCGAGTTCATCACAAATGCAGAAGGCCCCCATGACGGCGCGTGGTACGTTGTATCGCCGATGTACAGCGCCTTCGTGTTGCCGTTTGTCATGGCAAACGTGCCGCCGTCTACCACTATCCGCGCGCCGGCGAAGAGCTGGGAGTAAGCGCTCGTCTGGTTCTTCAGTTCGAGACTGCCGGAAGGTCCTATGTTGATCTCTCCATAGCTTGCGAGAAGAGTGCCCCCGTCGATGGTCAGCGGCGCGTTCACGCTGAGCCGCGTTCCGTAGGGCCTGTCCGTAATGCCCGAGATATCCAGCCCCCCGACCGTCCGCACAGAGCTGACCGTCACGGTATAGGCGTTGTCGGACGGCGTTATCAGCGCTCGCTCCGTTCCCGTGGGCACGGCCTCCGGCGACCAGTTGGTCGATGTCTCCCAGGCGCCGTCCACTGCGGCTTTCCAAGTCGAGTCGCCAAGAGCCGCAAAGGCCCCAAGCGCGACAACTGCCATCGCCCCAAGGATTTCGATCCGATTTCTCATTTTCGTGACTCCTTTCCTAAGCTCTTTCTGCGATTCCTGTCGTGCACCATTCGCGGCCTCACCGTAGACTCTCGTTCAACCAGCGTCGCCGGCAGGTATATCTCGCGCACTGGCAGCGACTGATCGTCCATGCGTTCCAAAAGCGCTCGAAAGGCCATGGCGGCGATCTCGTTGTGCGGCTGCCTGATTGTCGTCAGCTTCGGCGACATGACCGTCGCATAGCGGACATCGTCAAAACCCGCCAGCAGAACGTCTTTCGGCACTTCCCGATTGAGCCGCCGCAGCGTCTTCTGGAGCAGCATCGCGTCTTCGTCGCAACCGCAGATGAACGCATCGGCCTTGGCGTGCACGCGCAGATGCGCCCGCACCGCCGCGACATCATCCGGGTTGGCACGAAGCACGTTGCGCCAGGACCAGCCGCCCCTCCCCGCGCACTGAAGGGCCGCGGCGACACCATGCAGACGCGCAAACCCGCTCGGAGACCAGCAGGGACGAAGAACGAACTGGACGTTTTTCGCGCCGACAGAGGCCAAGTGCTCGCCGAGAATCCAGCCGGCGTCAAAATTGTTCATTCCAACGACGTCATGCCGCCGGAACCTGGGCGAAAGCATTGCGTCATAGGCAAGCAGGACAACCGGTATGCCCGCCTTGTCAAAGGCATCCAATATGCGCCTGTTCAGGTCTTCGGACCTGTCCAGCAGCTCGATGGGCTGGAAAATGACGCCCGAAACGCCCTGCTTGATGAAATTGGCAGCGATTCCCTGAGCCTGCTCAGCCCTTACGGCGGCATCAGACGAGGACACGTCGCCGAACATCATGACATAGCCGTTTGACTGGCAGATGTGCGACAAGTCGCTAACTAGAGGGGGATAGAACTCCGAATAGACGATGCCGGGAACAATCAGGCCAATCTGCCTGTTCGAGCCGGTTTTCGTCAAAAAGGTGCCTCGTCCGCATTGGCTCCTGATAAGGCCCTCTTTGGTCAGGATGTTCAAAGCCTGCCGCACGGTAAAACGGGTAATCCCAAAGCGCCGCGCAAGCGCCGTTGAGCTGGGGAAGGAATTGCTGACAGAGTACTTGCCGCCCAAGATTTCCCTCTTGAGCGTCTCGTAGACCCTTTTGTAGCTTGCGCAATCTCTCATAGGCTATGCCATAACCTGTGTCTAGGATTATAGCGGAAACTCACCCCATTTTGTTTGGTTGGCAGCCAACTTTTTCACGGCGGACTTAACGCCTGGCGCGCAAATTGCCGCTTTACGGCTTATTACTTGGAGAGCCTGTCCAGGCGCACGTCGTCAAAGTGCGCGACGCCGGCCGCATACCGCGTCCTAAGCCAGATAGCCGTTTCTGGTTGCTCGCGCCAGGACTCGTCCGTCTCGAACTCGAACACCTGAGGGATCCAGTCCGTCGTGCCGGAGAGGAAATTGCCGTGCTCGGGGAAAATCCATTCCTTCCCCTTCGCGCCGTCGTCCTTCTTCGCCTGCCGCACTATCACTGAAACTCCGCCGCCGGAGACGACGGGGGCTATCCCGTCGCACTTCACGAAATACGAAAGCCGGTACTTCGCCGACGGCTCGAGCGTCGCCTTCGCGAAGAAGTGACCCGTGCGCGTGACCTTGTTCGTGTCGGTCGTGATCATCATCGAATCCGGCGCGCTCAGGAACACCGCGCTGTCGAAACGCGAAGCCTTGCTGCAAGGCCGCCACTTCGCGCCCCTGAGCGCATCGCGCTCGTCCGGCAGCTCCGCACGGCGCTTCCTCTCTGCGCCCACGTCGCACATGAGGGACCTGTACCCGTCCGCCGCCTTCCTGAGCGGACCGTAGAGTTCGCGCCTTATGAGGTCGATGCGCCGAGCCTCGACGGTGCCGGCCCCGGCCTTCCTCTCCGCCGCCGCCATAAGCCTCTCCAGCTCCGAAAGGAGCGCCGGCGAATATAGCCTGGTCCATATCTCGAATTCGCACGGCGGCATGGACTTCGGGCCGACCGGGGTGTCGACGATCCGCCCGGCGATTCCCCTGACCCACTTGTCCTCCAAAGTGTCGAGGACCCTCGCCATCTCCGGCGCGCCAGCGCCGAACATCAGGCGGTTGTGCTCGTCGATAACTGCGTCTACGTCCGTTTCGGGATTCCACGCGATGCGCGAGAAGACGTAGTAGTTCAAGTAGTGGAAGAGCCAGTGGTCGGTCTCTGCTTCGCAGAACGCACCGGTTATGTCGGGCGCGGCCTCCTTGAAGAACCGGCCCCACGCGCGCGGGCCGAAGGACGGCACGCCCGGAAGGACGGTGTTGAAGAACTTGTGCGGATACGTCCAGAGCCAGACGCGGCGGCCGGTCTTGGCGTCCCACGCGCGGATGCGCGCGAGCGCCTCGCCGTGCTGCTTGCGGTTGTAGACGTTCCACGGCCCCGACACGGCGACCATGACCATTATGTTCGTGGGCAGGTCAAGGTCAGGCACGGCGCGGTACGCGCCATACGACATCTGCGTGAAAGTGAGGTCGGTCCTCCCCTCCGCGAGAAAGCGCCGCGCCAGTTCCGCCGTCCGACCCCAGACCAGTTCGCTGGCGTAGTTGTCGGCGAGGGTGCCGTCGGGATTGCGGCGGTACTTGGCCTGGCAGGCCGCGCATTCGCACGGAACGTAGCCGTCCTGCGGCATCACGTCCACGTAGCCGGTGCGTCCGCTCGCCACGATGTCGTCGTGGAACACGTCCCAGACCTTCGAGCTCTGGCAGAGCTGCTTCTGGTGGTAGCCGACGTGCTCGCGCTCGAGGGCGGTGCAGCGGGTTCCGTCCTTGCGCAGCTGGCAGTATTCCGGATGCGTCGCCGCGAAGCGCTCCACGATCTTGAACTTGTTCTGGCCGTGGCAGCATGGTATGCGCGCCGTCTCGAAGCGATGCCTGAGCCAGCACAGGGCCTTGCCCGCGTTCTGGTGCCAGCCCGACGGAAGCGGCTCGTACCAGACGCCGTCGCGGCTGATGATCGTGGAACGGGCGGTGAACCAGGGGGCCGTCGTCTTGTCCTGCACCGGCACCGCGACAGACTCGCGGCGTTTCGCCACCGTGCCGAGCTCGCCTGGGAAGTAAAACCTTACTCCGGCGAAGTCCTCCAGAAACGCATAGACGCCGAAAAGCGTTGCGCATTCGTCGCGCACTGTCAGGCCGAACTTCCACGCATTCCGGAACACGTCGCCGCGCCCGTCGCGGCCGGCGATGCGCACTACGCTCTTCCCGTCCGGCGACAGCTCGACTTTCGTGCGGAACGCATCGCGCTCCAGGTTCGATACGTCAAGCCCGGCGGCGCGGCCCAGCAATATGGCGGCTCGCCCCTTTCCCGTGTCCGCGACGACGGGGACAGGCTCTCCCAAGACGCGCGACAGGAAGTTCGTGAGCTCCTGCGCCGCGAATCGCTCCACCGGCAGGGGCTTCTCCGGAATGACCACGTCCACCTCGCCAGGCATCAGCGCCGGGGCCGCCAGCGAGGAGGCGACGGCGGCCATCGAGGCCAAAAGCCACGTGCATTTGGTCAAGTTCATCGCAGTCGGCTTCACCGCATAATCATGATCAGCCCAGGCGTGCGCGTCAAGAATCGTTCTTCCATGAGTTTTCTCCGAATTAAATCCAAACTAAGCAATTACTGTTGAAAAATTATACCACATCGCCGTCTAAACCGTCAACCGCGGGCCATCCTTGATCATTTTTCCAGAAGAAACACGCGGCAACGTGAGGCAGGAACACGCCCCTTCACGGTGCCGAACAACGGATGGGAGAGCTCAACGTCCGCCGATTGCTCATCCGCGAAATTGAGTACCGCGACCATCAGCCTGCCGTCCTTCTTGTATGCCGCGTACTGCAGAAGCGAAACGTCCGCCTGCGGCAGATACTGCGAGACCCTTCCCTTCAGGATCTTGCAGAAACCCGGCGACCGGAGCGCAACCTCCTCGTCGCAGCGGGAACCGCCGAACACGAAGTCCTCGTATAGAGCCGCACGCTCCGTAGCCTCTGCGAATGCACGCCAGTAGCGGGCATCGTAGCCCTTCGGGAAGAAGTAAACGACACTCGCCTCCCAGCCGTTGAAGAAGAAGCTGTCCAATCCAAGGCCCAGCCACTCGGGCTCGGTTATCCACTCGCAGCTCATCGCCCCCTGCGGGAAGGACATCAGCTTCGGGCGCCTAGGCGGCGGATAGTCCCTGTTCACTTGCTCGCGGACGTCCTTCGCGGCGAACCAGTATACGACGTTGAACCCCTCGCTTTGCGTAAACATGCCGTCGAGATTCCAGAATGGATATGGCCCCCATGGGTCTATCCACTCAAGGTCGCCTGCGTAGTCTATGGCCTTCGGCTCGACGGGGTAGTCGTTCGGGCGCCAGAAGCTTGACATTTCGCACCAAGCTATTCCGGGGATGAACCCGACCGACTTCTCGCCGCCTGTTGCCGCCCGGACAAGCCTGTCAACCCTCTTGACTAGCCTGGCGTGAACCAGCGACCGGAACTTGTGGCTCTCGGCGGCGTATCTGCCGCCCGACTTGACGTCGTTCCACCAGACGTCATGCGTCAACTCGCGCTCTGGAACGCCAAGGAACTTCGCGAACTCCCTGCGGCAAGTGTCGCACATGCAGCCCTGGTTCACGAAGTTGAACGGCTCCCAGTTCGCCCATGCGCCGTTCATACCCGCAAGCGCCGCGGTCACGCGAGGGATGGTGTTGGTGCGAAAGAACGGGCGTTCGTCCAACACCGAGAACGGGCACACGGCCTGCGCAATCGTCGCGTCGCTTTTCGCCGAGCGCGCAACGTAGCGGTCCGATTCCGGAATGTCCCTGTTCGGCACATAGGTGCCGCCGTGCACGATGTAGCCGTCGCGGATGCCGCCGGTCTGCGGCGTGATTACAGATATTCCCGCCCTGCGGTAGAGCTCCGCCAGCGCTGGCTTGGGCGGCAGCGAAGGTATCCACCAGTCCGCCCCGGCGTCACTCGCCATCTTGGCGTAGGCATAGCTCGCCTCCGGATCGTCATACACGCCGTAGCCGCTGCCGGGGAAGAATCCGTTGCGGTAGCGCTTCGGCTTGGCCTTCACCTTGACCGGGGGAATCGTGAACCAGCGCGTCGACTCGACGTTGGAGACCCTCTCGCCGCCGTGGAGCGCCTCGAACGTGCCCATGCCCCCGGACGCGTCCAACGCCGCCCTGACCAGCACGCCGAAGCGGGTCCAGTTGCTGTCGCGGTACGTATAGGTCGGAGTCTCGCGCCCCTTCGCCGGCAGCAGTATCTCGCTTGATCCGTCGGGACGTTCGGAG
>Ga0310786_10005446_pt1 | contig 17268 bp, 18 predicted proteins | sample AusTroGonzalo_MG_FD_203881 | JGI IMG/M metagenome (GOLD analysis project Ga0310786, IMG submission 203881) | Bovine rumen microbial communities from tropical cattle in Woodstock, Queensland, Australia - Gonzalo_03 (v2) (version 2) | ecosystem: Host-associated > Mammals > Digestive system >... | reverse complement strand
CCCTTTGTGCAGGATCGTATCGCATCGGGCAAACTGCTGGTGGTCAATATCTATCCGGACGAAGATGTGGTGGCCTGGCTCGACTACTTGCCTAACTACCCTGATACCTGGGTATGCGGCCAGGACGGGGACCAGGTCATCAACACGGACACCATTTATTGGCTGCGTGCCATCCCGTCGCTTTACTTGCTCGACGCGGAAGGGCACGTCGTGCTGAAGGACGCCACGCTCGAAGACGTTTTATTCAATTGCAAATAGGGCAGAACCGCTGCCCGACATGGCTGCGTAAACAGCTCCGGCCTCGTAGAGGGCCAGCTTGGCGGCTGCCAGTTCCGGATGACGGGCAAAGACCGTCTCCTCAAAATCGTTGACCAGCAAGCCTTTCCATTCTTCGATGGGGCGTTTCAGCACCGACTCGATGCGATGCTGCGGGGCATGGGGCGTAATGCCCGCATACGCTTCACGCGTGGAAACGAACACGGGTTGCGGGTAGAGGCGCACGCGGCGGCCTTCAAGCGAGAAATCAAACGGAGAAAGGATCTCGCCGCGACCGCGGGCCAGCATCGGCTCGTTATAGATGAAGAAGGCACAGTCGCTGCCCAGTTGCGCCGCAAGGGCGACCAGAACCTCTTTCGGCAGGTCCAGTCCGAACAGTTTGCTGAGGCCGGCGAGCGTGAAGGCCGCGTCAGAAGATCCGCCTCCCAGCCCCGCGCCCATCGGGATCTGCTTGTAGAGCCCGATCTCCACGGGTGGTATGCCAAACTGCGCATGCATCAGTTTCCACGCCTTCTCGCACAGGTTTTCGCCCTCGATCGGCACATTATAGACCCGCATCCGGAACGAGTCGGCCGGCACGATTTCGAGGATATCGCGGCAATCCATGACCGGATAAAACAGCGTTTCGATATCATGGTAACCGTCGGAACGCTTGCGGATGACGTTCAATCCGAGGTTGATCTTGGCGTTGGGATAAAGCAGCATAGTGCAAAGTTATTCAATATTTCGACAAGAAAGAAGTATCTTTGTTGTAAAGCCCGACCTTCTATGAAAACTCCTTTCCCCTTTCTGTTCCGCACCTCCCTGCTTATTCTCGCACTGATGACCCTTGCGAGCGGACGTCCGCCCCGCGTGGCCGACCTTCCCGTATCTGACCTCCTGTACAGCATCTCATCCGGACCGGGGGAGGACGCTTCTATCTCGATGTGCATCAGCTGGGCCTGCGACACCACTGCCGGGCGCACCTTTGTCCGGATTACGGAAGCCCGGGACAGGAAGTGGAAGAAAGCGTTCGACGTCGCTCCCATCAGTGAACGGCGCTACGACATCTTCAAGGGCATGTACTCGAAACTGGCCGACGGCACCAACTTTTACGAGGACGCTGTCTTCACGAAGTGCGGCACCACGGTCTACGGCCTGAAACCCGACACGGACTACAAGTATGTCATCGTCGAGATGGACGGCGACAGACCTGTGGGACGCAGCGCCACGTACACGTTCCGCACGGCCGGCGCGAAACACTGGTCAGCCTGCATCATCTCCGACTTCCACAGTTATCCGCCACTCCCCAACCGCCTGGAGGTCGCCATGCAGATGATCGACACGATGCAGCGTTTCGACCCGTCGCTCGACTGGGTCCTCAGCCCCGGCGACGTCGTGGCCTGGGGCGGCAGCTACTCGTTCTGGCGCAGGATGTTCGAGGAAGAAAACTTCAATGAATTCCTGTGGGCCCGCGTGAACGGCAACCACGACAACTGGACCCGCGAGTCGCAAGTCTCGCACGATTTCAGCAGCCCCAGCGAATTCTTCACCGGCACGTCCTGGTATCCGCAGAACGGCTATGAAAAGGAAGAGGGCGTGTGCTACCACTTCCGCTATGGAAACACCCTGTTCGTGATGCTCAACTCCGAAGATGCGAGAAGCGCCGAGGAACTGGCGGCGGCGCAGGCCTGGCTCCGCGACTGCGTCAAAGCGGCGCGGGCGGAAGAGAACCCGCCGACGTTCGTCGTCGTCTGCATGCATTACGAGTGGTTCGGTGGCACCCACGGAAAGAGTGTCCAGTACGGCCGGTGGAACGGGGTCTTCGACGAACTCGGCGTTGACCTGGCCATCGCCGGCAACAACCATATCTACGTCCGCAGTCTTCCGCTGTACGGCGACTCCGTCACCGACGGCACCCGCGGCACCGTCTACATTCAAACCTCGGCCTGCGACAACGACCGCGGCCGCGACATCCCCGACACGCCGATGCAGAACGCCGACAAGATTGCGTTCCGCTGGACCGAAGGGACCCATTCGGTCAGTGCCATCCATATGGACGTGACCGAAACGCAGATTGCGCTCGCGTTGCTCGACCGGCACGGGAACGTGATAGACAGCACCATCATCCCCGCCAAACACTCACAATTGCCGGATTAATCGTATCTTTGATCAAAATTTCCCAGATGGCAAGAACGGAAATCTCCTCCATCGGCAAGCAGGCCGTCCTCGAAAAGCTCTTTGCAGAGAGCGGATACACCAACGAACAGCCCCTGCGTCTGAAGCACAAGGGCGAATGCTGCACCGTCCAGAAACTGATGCTGGAAGGATGCGACTTCGACCTGGTTTACACGCCCCTCAAGCACTTGGGTTACAAGGCCGTGCTCAATGTGCTGGGAGAGGTTTACGCCGCATTCCGGCAGCCCGCCTCCCTGTCGGTGGTGCTGGGCCTTTCGAAGCGTTTCTGCTTCGAAGATGTGGCCGAACTCTGGCAAGGGATCCTGGCCGCATGTCGAGAGCACAAGGTGAGCCAGCTTTCGCTGGACTTGAATCCTTCGGTCAATGGCCTGGCTATCGGCTTGTCGGCCTGCGGACTGCAGAAAAAAGGCATCATCGAAAAGATGCCCGAATCCAAGAACATGGACCTCATCTGCCTGAGCGGGCACGTGGGTGCCGCATACATGGGCCTGCATGTGCTCGAGCGTGAGAAAGTGGCTTTCACCAGCTCGGGCGAGCAACCCGACTTGAGCAAGTACAAGGCCGTCCTGGGCAGTTACCTCAGCCCCGAAATCAAACCCGGTATCGTGGAGCGCTTTATTGAAGCGGACGCTCTTCCTTCCCGCGGTTATTTCCTGACCCGCGGCCTTGGAGAGGCCATCCTGCGCCTGACCCGGGACACAGGTCTCGGCGCCAAGGTTTATCTTGAAAAAGTGCCGATTTCTTCACAGACCTTCGCCATGGCCGAAGAGATCGACATGGACGCCGTTACGGCGGCCATGAACGGTGGCGACGATTACAAGTTCATCTTCACCGTTCCCATTGAGAAGCACGATGTCATCCGCAAGGATTTCCAGGACTTCGAAGTCATCGGCCACACTGCCCGTCCCGAGGTGGGCGCCGTTCTCGTGACTCCCGAAGGCGCCGAACTGCCCATCCACGCACAAGGTTATTGATCATACAGTCCCTCCAAGGATACAGATCCATGAAACAAGTCGTCATTATCGGTGCCGGACCGGCCGGATTGACCGCCGCCCACGAATTGCTTGAAAAAACCGACTTGCATCCCGTTGTTCTGGAGGCAACTGAACAAATCGGCGGCATTTCCCAGACCGTCAACTACAAGGGCAACCGCATGGACATCGGCGGCCACCGTTTTTTCTCCAAGAACCAGGAAGTCATGGACTGGTGGGGACGGATGATGCCTGTCCAGGGTGAACGGTCGAAAGACGACATCCTGCTGGACCTCAACGACAAGAAGCTGCATCCGGGAGGTCCCGACCCCGAACGGGAAGACCGCGTCATCCTGTTGCGGCACCGCGTAAGCCGTATCTTTTTCCTCCGCAAGTTCTTCGACTACCCCATTTCACTGTCGAAGGGAACCTTTGTCAACATGGGCCTGGGCCGTACCCTCAAGGCCGGGTTCGGATATCTGGGATCCGTCCTGCACAAACGGCCCGAAAACTCACTGGAAGACTTCTATATCAACCGGTTCGGCAAGCCGCTTTACCAGATGTTTTTTGAAGACTACACCGAAAAGGTGTGGGGCATCCATCCCTCGAAGCTGGGCGCCGACTGGGGCAGCCAGCGCGTGAAAGGCCTGTCCGTGACCGCCGTGTTGAAAGACATGATGACCAAGGCGTTCAAGGGAAAGGATGGCGCCGGTGACAAGGTCGAAACCTCGCTCATCGAAGAGTTCATCTATCCGAAATACGGTCCGGGGCAGCTTTGGGAGCTGGTTGCGGCGGAAGTCCGCCGGAAAGGCGGCGAGGTTCGCACGCAATCCGAAGTAGTGAAGGTGCATGTCAAGGACGGCCAGGTGACCGGTGTCGACTGCCGCCGCCCGGACGGAACGCTCGAACATGTGCCCTGCGATTACTTGCTCTCCACCATGCCCATTAAGGACCTGACCGCAGCCCTCACGGGCATCGAGGTGCCGGAAGACGTGGCACGCATCGCCCGCGAACTGCCGTATCGCGACTTCATTACCGTGGGCCTGTGCGTCAAGAAGCTGAAAATCAAGAATCAGACGATGATCAAGACCTACGAAGGCCGGGTTCCCGACACGTGGATCTATGTACAGGAGCGCGACGTGAAGGTGGGACGCCTCCAGATTTTCAACAACTGGTCGCCCTATCTGGTCAAGGATTACGAGAACACGATGTGGATCGGCCTCGAGTATTTCTGCTCGGAGGGCGACGAACTGTGGGAAATGTCCGACCAGGACTTCATCCGCATGGCCATCGACGAGATGGTGAAGATCGACATCTTGGAACGGGAGGACGTGATCGATGCCTGCCGCGTGAAAATCAAGAAGGCCTACCCCGCCTACTTCGGTTCCTACTACGAACTCGATACGGTGAAACGGTTCCTCGACGGCATCGGCAACCTGTATTGCCTCGGCCGAAACGGCCAGCACCGCTACAACAACATGGACCATTCGATGCTCTCCGCCATGGAATGCGTACGCAACCTTCAGGCCGGCATCACCACGAAAGACAATATCTGGGCCGTCAATACGGAGAAAGAGTATCATGAAGGAAAATAACTTTCGTATGGGCGATCTGATCCGAAAACTGTTTGCCGGGAAGGCGTCGGGGTTGGCGTTGCAACTGTTCCGCTATTTTTTTGTAGGCGGAGCGGCTTTTCTGGTCGACTACGGAAGTCTATGGCTCCTCACGGAAGTGTGCGGCCTGCACTATTTGCTCTCTGCCGCTATCGCGTTCATCCTCGGTCTGGTCTGCAACTACCTGATCAGCACTGCCTGGGTGTTCGACAACAACCGGCTGAAAAACCGTTGGGCGGAGTTCGCAGTATTCGCTCTGATTGGTGTTATCGGACTGGTCCTCAACGAATTGATTATGTATGTGGGGACCGACCTGCTGCATCTCCATTACATGCTCTCCAAACTGGTTTCCACGGCCATCGTCTTTTTCTGGAACTTCTTTGCCCGCAAGTTCATCCTGTTCAACAAGCCTGGAGAGCCGGATGAAACCACCGCCACGACCAACCTATGAAACTCGACGAGAAAAAACTCAAGTGGCTGTTCCTGCTGCTGATTGTCATCAGCTTTGGCGTGAACTATTACCGCCTTTTCGACAGAAAGCTCGACACAAACGGCGACAACTACCACTATTTCCTGCTGGCCCACAACCTGGCAACCGGAAACGGATACTATACGACCATCGGTCCGGAACCCACGCCTCACCTGCACTTCCCGCCGGGCTATCCGGCCTTCATGTCGATCTTTTACCGCTTCTTCCCCGGAAACGTTCTCGTCATGAAGCTGCTCAACGGCTTGCTTCTGCTGGTTTCGCTGCTGCTGCTGTTCCGGATTGTCCGCAAATCGACCGGCCGGCACGGACTCTGGTACGCGCTGGGAGCGTGCCTGCTGTGTACTTTCCACTCCATCCTGTTGCGCTGGGCCACAATCATTATGAGCGAGATGCTTTATACGGCCATTTCCTTGGGCATCATCGCACTCTGCCAGGACCTCGATCTGGAGCAGGTTTGGAAAAAGAACGTACGGCACATCCTGCGGCTGGTCGGTATCTGCCTGCTGGTGGCTTCGGCGTTTTTCGTCCGTACGATGGGCATTTCCGTTATCCTGGCCGCAGTGCTCGCGTTCTTCGTAATGGCAGCGAAATCGCTCATCCACAGAAAAAAAGAAGGTCAGATCGCATGGTGGAAACCGGCCGTAGCCGGCGTACTGGTTCTGTTTTCCCTTTTCATAGCCATGGAGAGCTGGAACCTTCGCAACCAACGCGTTGCACCCGGCTCGAAAAACGACTACATGGAGTCCTTCTCCATCCCCTCGGCAGAAGAACTCCCCGATGGAGAATTCGCGTTTTGGAAAGAGCGTATCGCTATGAACCTCGTATCATTCATTCCCTACTATATCCCGAAATCCGTGATCAATCCCGTCCTGGCGAATATCCCAAAACGGTCTGTCCTGGTTAAGGATGTCAGCTGGACAGAGGGCATCGTGGTCATCACACTGATGTTGATCGGTCTTCTGGCCTTCCAGGGTCTTGAGTGGCTGCTGGTGTCGTATTTCATCATTACGTTCGGCGTCCTGTGCGTCTATCCGCCGCAATTCTCAGATACCCGGTACTTCATTCCCCTGCTTCCGCTGATGCTGGCGGCTTTTGTCGTCGGCATCGGCACCCTCGTATCGTGGATTGTCCGCTTAATCCGGCATCGCGAAGCACGCTGGCTGCCGCCGGTGCTGGCACTCGCTGTGACATGCGCACTACTGCTGTCATACTACAAAGGGCAAGAAAACTACCGCTACTACGCATCCCTCAAGTCGTTTAAAAACGTGACGGGCATGACGGTGTTCCAGCACTATATCGACGCATGCACGGCCTGCCAGCAATTACCGCCCACGCAGCTGGCCGCCGTGCTGAAACCGGAAATATACTATCTCTATTCCAACTTCCACCACGCCGTCCCTCTGCCGCGCACCGGCACACCCGAAGAAACCATTAAGTATCTGGAAGACAATAAGGTGGGTGTCCTTATTGTGGACACTTGGTTCCCGTCGAGCTACCGCGTTCTCATTCCTACGATGGATGCCTATCCCGACCGATTTGCCCTGTTGTGGGAGGAAGGTAAACCGGAGTCGCCTACCATGCTGGTCGCATTCCGGGTTCTTCCCGACGGACAGTCCGTTCCCGCGGAAAAATGACAAAAGGGCGGCTCCTTCTCCCGAGTAAGCCACCCTTCTGATGATAATATACTAAAACCTAAACCGCTTGTAAGATGCATACCGACGCCCGAATGTTGCGTTCGGAAAGCCTGGTTTTGTTCTATTTGACAAAAAGTTGGTTGTTTTGACAATCTTATCTGCGGCTGCGCAGGAGATTATCGACCTGCTCCAGCATCTTTTCGCGCAGCGGCAGGGCCGAAATCTTCTCCAGCACCTCACCCGTAAAGGCCATCTGCTGGAGCAGCCGTGCCTCGGGCAGGGAGATGCCGCGCGAACGCATGTAGAACAGCTCGTCTTCATTGAGCCGGCCGACCGTAGCGCCATGACTGCACTTCACGTCGTCGGCATAGATTTCCAGTTGCGGCTTCGTATAGGCGCGCGCCTCCTCGCTGAGAAGCAGGTTGTGGTTTGCCTGGTATGCCTCGGTCTTCTGCGCGTCGGGCACGACCTTGATCAGTCCGAAAAACCGGGCGACCGCCTTTTCGTCAACAATGCTCTTGAACAGCTGCGTGCTGCGGCATTCCGGAACCAGGTGGTCCATCCGGATGTCAAAGCCCATTTCCTGCGTTCCACGGGGCAGGTAAAGGCCGCTTAGGTCGCACTCCGCGTGCCGCCCCGAAAGCGACACATGGATGCGGTTGCGAAGCACTGCTGCGTCGAGCGACAGGAACACCATTTTCAACGAAGCGCCTTCGGCAAGCGAGATCTCAAATTCCGCTTCCCCTTCGTGCCCCGCAGCATCTTGCAGCACGACATACTCGGCGGAAGCACCTGCTTCCAGCGCGAGCTGCATCCGGCCTGTGGGGTTGGTGATCAATTGCGGGTCCATGCGTTTATTCACTTTCTTGGATGAGCCAGTCGTATCCCTTCTCCTCGATCTGGAGCGCCAGTTCCTTGCCTGCCGTCTTGATGATACGGCCCTTGTAGAGCACGTGAATGACGTCGGGCACGATGTAGTCGAGCAATCGCTGGTAGTGCGTAATGACGATGAAAGCGTTGTCAGGGCGCTTCATCTTGTTCACGCCCGTAGCCACGATGCGCAGGGCGTCGACGTCAAGGCCGGAATCGGTCTCGTCAAGAATGGCCAGCCGCGGCTCGAGCATCGCCATCTGGAAAATCTCGTTGCGCTTCTTTTCACCGCCCGAAAAACCTACGTTCACGCCGCGCGACGAGAAACTGCCGTCCATTTCGACGTACGCCATCTTCTCGCGCATCAGCTTGAGGAACTGCGCGGAACTCAAGGGCTCCTGGCCGCGCTGCTTGCGCTGCTCAGCCACCGCTGCCTTCATGAACGACACGTTGCTCACGCCCGGAATCTCCACGGGATACTGGAAGCCCAGGAAGATGCCGGCCCAGGAGCGCTCTTCGGGCGAAAGGGAGAGGAGGTCGCGGCCGTCGTATGTGACGGAGCCCTCTGTCACCGTAAAGCTGTCGCGGCCCGCCAGCACCGCTGAGAGCGTGCTCTTGCCGGAGCCGTTGGGGCCCATAATCGCGTGGACTTCGCCGGCCTTGATTTCCAGGTCGATGCCGCGGAGAATCTCTTTCTCTCCGACCGAAGCATGCAGGTTTTCTATTTTGAGCAGGGTGTTCATCAGGCTTTTCTCCTATACATTTTCTCCCAGTTGACCAGCGAGACAATGCCGTTGACCAGGTAAAGGGCACTCACGATCGGCATGAAAAGGTTGCCCACCGAGAGGTGCAGGATGAGTTGGGTGATATTGACGATGATCCAGGCCACCCAACAGTCCCATTTCTTCATGGCGCTGAGGAATTGGGCGACCAGGATAAGGATCGTGACGCATGAATCGAGGTAAGGGTGCGGGTCGGCGGGGAACAGGCGCTGCAGCAGCCAGCCCCAGAGTGCAGCGACCACCAGCACGACAGCCACGGTCAGCACGCGCTCAGGCCAGCTGAGCATTGTGACTTTCAGCTCGCCGTTCTTCTCCGAACTGGCCTCGCCGGCCTTCGGGTGGGTCCAGCGGTAGTGACCCAGGATATTGATGCCCAGCGACACGGGCTGCAGCAGCAGCGATGCCACCAGGTTCTTCTGCAGGAACAGGAAAAAGAGGGCGATGGTGTAGAGGTACCCCACCCAGAAATTGTACTTGCTGCCCCGGCCTGCGAGGAATACGCAGGTCAAGCCCAACAGCGAGCAGAGGAGATCGAGCCAGTTGAACGTCATCCGATACTCCCCTCCAGGGAGACTTGCAGCAGTTTCTGCGCTTCGACGGCAAACTCCATCGGCAGCTTGTTCAGGACTTCACGGGCGTAGCCGCCCACGATCAGGCCCACCGCCTCTTCCTCGGTAATGCCGCGCTGGCGGCAATAGAAGAGCTGGTCCTCGCTGATCTTCGAGGTGGTGGCCTCGTGCTCCACGACGGCCGTAGGGTTGTCCGACTCGATGACGGGGAAAGTGTGGGCACCGCATTTGTCGCCCAGCAGCAGCGAGTCACACTGCGAGTGGTTGCGGGCGTTCTCAGCGCCCGGCAGCACTTTCACCAGGCCGCGGTAGCTGTTCTGGCTGTGGCCGGCCGAGATGCCTTTGCTCACAATGCGACTGGTGGTGTTGCGGCCGATGTGGATCATCTTGGTGCCGGTGTCGGCCTGCTGGCGGTTGTTGGTGACGGCCACGCTGTAGAACTCGGAGACGGCATTGTCGCCTTTGAGGATGGTGCTCGGGTACTTCCATGTGATGGCACTGCCCGTCTCGACCTGGGTCCAGAAGAGCTTGCTTCCGCTGCCCTTGCAGATGCCGCGTTTTGTTACGAAATTATAGATGCCGCCGCGGCCCTCGGCGTCGCCGGGATACCAGTTCTGCACGGTTGAATACTTCACTTCAGCGTCCTTTTCGACGATGATCTCGACAACCGCGGCGTGAAGCTGCGCCTCGTCGCGCATCGGGGCGGTGCAGCCTTCGAGGTAGCTCACATAGGCGCCTTCATCCGCCACGATGAGCGTGCGCTCGAACTGGCCGGTGCCGCGTGCGTTGATGCGGAAATAACTCGAGAGCTCCATCGGGCAACGCACGCCCTTGGGAATATAACAGAACGAGCCGTCGCTGAAGACGGCGCTGTTCAGTGCGCTATAAAAATTGTCGGCGATCGGGACGACCGTGGCCAGGTACTTCCGTACCAGCTCCGGATAGTTCTTCACAGCTTCGGAGAACGAGCAGAAGATGATGCCCTTCTCGGCGAGCGTCTCGCTGAAGGTTGTCTTCACCGACACGCTGTCGAAGACGGCATCGACGGCCGTACCGCTGCCGGACGCCAGTCCGGCGAGCACGTCGCGCTCATTGAGCGGGATACCGAGTTTGTCGAAGGTCTTTTCGATTTCGGGGTCGATCTGCTTTTTCTCGCCAGGCCGGGCCGGCTGCTTCGGCGCAGCGTAGTAGACGATGTCCTGAAAGTCGATGGCCGGGATGTCGAGGTGCGCCCAGGTGGGCAGTTTCATCTTCTGCCACTGCCTCAGCGCCTTCAGGCGAAACTCCAGCAACCACTCCGGCTCCTCTTTCTTGCGCGAGATGAGCCGCACGATATCTTCGTTCAAGCCCTTCGGGATGAAGTCCTGCTCCACCACTGTCTCGAATCCGTGCTCATACTCGCCGGAAGTGACCTCCGCTATGATTTTTTCGCTTTCTTTCATTGCCGCCACAAAGATAGCAATTATTCGATTGAATCGCTGTCCTCGCCAACCCGGCGTCGGGCGATCAGTCGCGGCCGGCCATGCGGCGGGTGAGGAGGGAGATGAGCCAGCCGATGAGGGCGACGCCCAGGACAATGAGGGCGATGTCGCCCGCCTGCACACTCACCGGATAGGCATCCACGACGAAATTGCCCGGCATCTTCACCAGGCCGAAGCGCTGCTGAACCCAGCAGACCAGCAGACCCATGGCCACACCGGCCGCGATGCCCAACAGCGAAATGAGCCAACCTTCGCGCACGAAAATCTGCTGCACCAGCTTCTCATCGGCGCCCATTGCCTGGAGCGTAGCGATGTCATCGCGCTTCTCGATGATGAGCATCGACAGCGAACCGTAGATGTTGACGGAAATAATGAGCATCACGAACAGCAGGATCAGGTAGATGGCCGCCTTCTCATATTTCAGCAGACGGTAAAGCGTCTGATTCTGTTCCTGGCGGTCGCGCACGACGAAGTCGTCGCCCAGCCGCGAACGGATGTCGGAAAGCACCTGGCGCGAAGCCATCTCCCGGTGGTCAAGCCCCTCGGGATTCAGGAAGATATCCACGGATGATACCTCGTCGCTGTATTCCAATAGTTCCTGAAGCGCGCCGAGCGGCATGAAAAGGTATTTCTGGTCGAATTCCTGGTCGACGGCCAGAATGCCTGCGGGCTGGAACTTCTCTTGCCGGAGCGAGGCGAGCGGGTTGAGCAGGTCCACCTGTTTTGTGCGGCTGGGGAACCAGACCGTGAGCGGCTGCAGGAATGCGGTGCGGACGCCCAGTTCGAGTGCGACAGTCCGCCCCAGGACCACCTGCGGAAGGTCGCCGAACCGCAGTTCGAAAATCCCTTCTGTCAGATAGTTACGCAGCCCCGTCACCTGCTCGTACAGCGAATCGACGCCACGCGCCACAACGACCTTGTTGCGGTCGCCGTATTGCACGAACACGCTCTCTTCGAGCACGCCGCAGGCTGCCTTCACGCGTGGATCATCCTGCAGGAAATCAAACCGCGCGTCCGGTGCGAATACCTTGCCCCGGGCCGGCGTCACCTGAATGTCGCTGGTGTGCGAGTCGTTGAGGCGGCGCACCACTTCGTCGAAGCCGTTATAAATCGAGAGGATAATGACCAGTGCGGCGCACCCGACCGCGATACCCGTCGCCGAGATGATCGAGATGATGTTGATCACCTGGTGCGACTTCTTCGCAAACAGATAGCGCCGCGCTATGAACCGGGACAGATTCATGGAAGTCCCGGAGGGTTATTTCTTCAGCAATTCGTCGATGTGCTCCACATAGTCGAGCGAATCGTCCAGGTAGAAGACCAGTTCCGGAACGATGCGGAGCTGTTTGGCCACCCGGCGGCCGAGCTCGCCGCGGAGCCGGGACGTCTCGTCCTGGAGCCGCTGCATCACGTCCTGTGCCTTGGCGGAAGGGAAGATGCTGACATAGGCCTTGGCCATGGCCAGGTCGGGGCTGATCTTCACGCCGCTCACCGTGACCATCGCGCCGTCGTACGCGGCCATGCCGCGGGCCCGGATGATCTCGGCCAGGTCTTTCTGGATCTGGCGGGCGACTTTCTGCTGTCGTGTGGTTTCGGTTTCCATCATTCGAATTTGAGGATGTAATAGTTCTTCTTGCCTTTCTGGGCCAGGATGTACTTGCCGTTGAGCAGGTGCTCCGCATTGAGCTGCAGCGCAATGTCAGACATCTTCTCTTTATTGATACTCAGGCCGTTGCCCTGGATGGTCTTGCGGCACTCGCCCTTGCTCGGGAAGATGTCGGTGCGGACGGCGAGCATCTCGAGGATGTCGCACGGCAGCGTGTCCTTCGGCAGGCTGTACTGCGGCACATTGCCGAAAACCGACAGGAAGGTACGCTCGTCAAGCGCCCTGAGGGCGTCGAGTGTGCCCTTGCCGAAAAGCATCTGCGAAGCCTCGACGGCATTCTCGTACGCCTTTTCGCCATGCACCATGATGGTCACCTCGCGGGCCAGGAGCTTCTGCAGCTCGCGGCGCTCGGGTGCTTCGCGGTGGGCGGAGATGGCCGATTCGATGGTCTCGCGGTCGAGCATCGTGAAAATCTTGATATAGCTTTCCGCGTCCTCGTCGGCCACGTTGAGCCAGAACTGGTAGAATTCGTACGGCGAGGTGCGTTCCGCATCGAGCCACACGTTGCCCTTCTCGGTCTTGCCGAACTTCGTTCCGTCGGCTTTGCGGATCAGGGGGCAGGTGAGGGCGAACGACTCGCCGCCTTCGATGCGGCGGATGAGTTCGTTGCCCGTGGTAATGTTGCCCCACTGGTCGCTGCCGCCGAACTGCAGCACGCAGCCGCGGTGCTTCCAGAGCCAGTAGAAATCATAGCCCTGGATGAGCTGGTAGCTGAACTCGGTAAAGGACATACCCTCGCTCGAATCGCGCGAGAGGCGCTTCTTGACCGAATCCTTGGCCATCATATAATTGACAGTGATATGTTTGCCGATGTCACGGATGAAATTGATGAACGTGTAGTCCTTCATCCAGTCGTAGTTGTTGACCAACTCCGCCTTGTTGGGCGCGTCGGACTCGAAGTCCAGAAAGCGGGAAAGCTGCGCCTTGAGGCACTCCACGTTGTGACGGAGCGTCTCCTCGTCAAGCAGGTTGCGCTCCGCCGATTTCATCGACGGGTCGCCGATCATGCCGGTGGCGCCGCCCACGAGGGCGAAGGGCTTATGCCCGCAATTCTGGAAGTGCTTGAGGATCATCACGCTTACCAGATGTCCGATATGCAGAGAGTCTGCCGTCGGATCGATGCCCACATAGGCCGCCTGCGGCCCTTCCATCAGTTTCTCCTCGGTTCCGGGCATGATGTCCTGGATCATTCCCCGCCATTTCAGTTCTTCAACAAAATTCTTCATCTCTTGCGTGTTTCTTTCTTTTATCCCACTACCCAAACCATCACATGGTTCTCGAACACTTCATAATTGAGCTCGAACTCCATTTCGGTGCCGTCCTTGTGGTAGAAGGTCGCCTCGATTTCGCCCTCATCCCGCGGCGTGAAGCGCTCCACCTCGATCTGTTCGGCGAAGTCGACACCCGACACGGACATGCGCTTGTAGATGGCTTCCTTGGCACACCAGTAGATGGCCAGTTGCAGCGTCTTGCGTTTGTCGTCCTCGAGATCCTCGAGCTCGTCTTCGCTGAGCGCCTTTTTCTCCACGGCCGAGAAATCGCGGTCCAGGCACTCGATATCGATGCCCAGGTCCTCGTCAGGGTGCAGCAGGATGGCGACAAACCGGTTGGTGTGGGAGATGCTGATCTCCATCGCCGTATTCTGGAGATACGGTTTGCCGTTGTCGTGGTGGCCCAGGTAGAGCTTCTCGGGGAAAATCTCGTTCAGCAGCGCGCGCGTAGCCAGTTTCTCCTTGCGTCGGGCTTCGCTGCGCGTGTACTGGAGTTCCTCGAGCTCATTGTCGGGGACGGCCGTAGTGGCCATCAGCTCTTCTTCGGTCTCCGTGATTTCCCAGACATAGATCCGGGCGTCATCTTCGAGTTCTTTTTTCAGGTATAGTGCCATAGTGGTTGGGAATACACCACTTGGCCGGGGACCCGGAAGATAGGGTCCCGTCGCTTGTGTTCAGACTACTCGGAGGTTCCACAGTGGTGTATTGAATTGGTTACTTTTCTTTTGTTGAGATATCAGGATTCGAACCTGAACAAACAGAACCAAAATCTGTTGTGCTACCATTACACCATATCTCATTTTAATACGGGGGCACTGCCCCCGAGCCCCCTCGCTCCGACGTTGCTCCCTTTGGTCGCGCTGCTTCGCGGTGCTATCCCTCAAAGCCCGCCCTGCCCGGTCTCCGCTAGCGGCTGATGCCGCCCATTAAGGCGCAGCCCCTGACCACTTGAGGTCAGTGGGACAAAGTGCAAAGGTATATATTTTTTTTGATTACCGCTGGTTTTTGAAGAAATACCCGCTTTTCTCTCACATCGCCCGACGCCGGTTTGGCAGGAAGACCACGCCCAGGGCGATGGCGAGGATAGCGATGACTCCGAAAAGGATTTCTTTATTGCTCTGCAACGATTCAAAGGCTTTGAGGAAGGCGGAGCTGTCCGCCTGCAGGGAATCGGCTGGGAAAAACAGCACGAGCAGGGTCAGCATGCAACCGATGACAAGACCTGTCAGCAGCGCGATGATCAGCGCAATCCGTCCGCGGCGGCGCTCGCCGTCCACCGTTTTCTTGATACCCTCCACGTCGTTCAGACGGGCGTTCGTCTCAATCATGAACTGCCCTTCGTCCGGCATCTCCGGAGCGTTTTCGCGTAAAAACTGTTCGATGTCTTTCATAAGCGGATGTGCTGTTTGAGGTGGTCCCGGCCCACCGAAAGGTAATACTTGACCGTCCCCGACGATATCTGCATAATGGATGCTATTTCCTTGATGGGAAGGTCTTCAAAGTAGTGCAGGACGATGGCGGTGCGTTCTTTTTCAGGAATCAGCACCAGCGCCCGCTGCAGTTCTTCGTGACGGAAAGCTTCGTCCGAAGACGTGGCGGCGGCCACGTGCATCACCTCCGGAGAATCCATCGTGGTGGAAGGCTCGTGAACCCGCCGCAGGTTGTCGATGAAGCAATTGTAACCAATTCGGAAGACCCAGGCTTTGAAATTCCCGATAAAGCGACCCGAGTTCACATAAGCCCGTACCAACGCCTCCTGTGCGAGGTCATCGGCCAGGGCGGGGTCTCCGCACAGCGACGTCAGGAACCGCCGCAGCCGTCCCTGACACGCCCTAACTTCGGAGATGAACCGTTCCCGGGTCATGCGTTATTTTCTTTCTTCCGACACAGCTCTTTCTTCGGCTTCGATCTCCTTGGCCAGCATCTTCTTGCCGACATAGAAGGAGACGAAAAGTCCGATGCCGACTGCCAGCATAACACCGCCGGCGACAAGCATTAAACTCGGGGAGATGAACGCGCGCCACACAGGGTGATAGACATAAAGGAGGCCTGCTGTCAGAAAGGCCACACCCATCAGCGTAGTGATGCAGGCGCCAGAGAGCTTGTCAAGAAGCTCCTGCTTGATGGTCTGTTTCTTCCTCGGAGTTGCAAAGAGTTCCGGGTCGAAGCTCTGGCCACTTTCAATAGCCTTCAGCATCACTTCCGCTTTACGGTTTGTATCGTTCTGCCGTACGCGGCCGATGATCCAGACAATGAGCACGGGGAGTACAACACATACGCCCAGGGGGACAAGAATCATAGCAATAGCATTCATTGTTTCTTTCTTTTTTAGGTTCGACATTCGCCCTTTCCGGGGCGGTTACATTGCTATAACGCAAAACGTCGTCGAAAGGTTGGAAATATTTTTCGTTCTCCTCCCGTATGGCTTAGCGCTGGCTTTTGAAGAAGTCGGTCATCAGCTTGGCGCAGGCGGGGGCGAGGAGGCCGGAGGTGACTTCGGTGCGGGGATGGAGGAGCGAAGGCGTGAAGAGAGAGTAGCCGCGCTTGGGGTCGGGAGCGCCGTAGACCAGGCGGCCGAGCTGGGCCCAGGATAGGGCAGCAGCGCACATCGGGCAGGGCTCCACCGTTACATACAACGTACAGTCATTCAGATACTTTCCGCCAAGATACTCGGCTGCCATCCCGATGAGCTGCATCTCGGCGTGTGCCGTTACGTCCGTGAGGCGCTCCGTAAGGTTGTGTGCCCGGGCGATGATGCGCCCGCCACATACCACCACGCCGCCGATGGGCACTTCCCGCTCCGCGGCGGCCGCTTGCGCCTCGCGCAGCGCTTCCTGCATATATTGTTCGTCCGTCATCTCAACGGCACAGTTTTTTCATTCATGGCGTAAATTCGTACAAATATAATAAATTTGCACCTTCAATTATATTGATGGTCAAGAAGCTTTTCATCCTCCTCGCGTTCACGGTACTGGCCGCCCTGCCGGCATGGGCCCAGTATAACCAGTTCGGAAGTGCACCGACCACGACGCGCTGGAACCGCATCCGCGGAGACCACTTCGACATCATCTATCCCAGGGAAATCGACTCCCTGGCCCGAGAATACCTCTTCCAGTTCGAACGTACGCGGGACGCCACGCTGGCGGGCCTGCACATCGACCCACCGCGCATGCCCATGGTGCTGCACCCATACAACATGTACAGCAACGGTAGCGTTTCCTGGGCACCCCGGCACATCGAACTCTACACCACGCCGCCCGGCAACATCCTTTACCCGCAGGACTGGATCACCCAGCTGGCCGTCCATGAAGGACGCCACGTAGGTCAGTTCACCCACTACACGAAGGGTGCGCTGTTCCCGTTCCAGATTCTGGGCGGTGAGCACGGATACGCCATCGCGTTCCCTTCCACCACCCAGATGGAAGGCGACGCCGTGGTGCACGAAACCGACACCACCGGCTCCGGCC